>Ga0181569_10001669_pt1 | contig 17546 bp, 10 predicted proteins | sample 101ome_19_FD_132452 | JGI IMG/M metagenome (GOLD analysis project Ga0181569, IMG submission 132452) | Coastal salt marsh microbial communities from the Groves Creek Marsh, Skidaway Island, Georgia - 101405AT metaG (megahit assembly) | ecosystem: Environmental > Aquatic > Marine > Intertidal...
GCGTCGGCGCCGATCCATCCATCCATCGCCGCGCCGAGACGCCGAGACACCGATCGCGCGCGTCATCGCGACGATCGCGATCCCCGCGCGGACATCGCGTCGGTGCATGTTTCTCGCGCACTTCACCGCGCGCATCCACCGAATCGCGTCGAACATCCACTCGATTCGATCGAATCGACGCGCCGTCGACGTCTCTCTCGGACGCCGAATCGACGTCGTCACACCTCGACGCCTCGATCGCGCGCGCGATGACCGCGTCCGCGAATTACAAGCTCACGTACGGGAAAACCATCACCGGTGCCGCGTGCAAACGCGGCGGTGGATGCGTCGACGAACGATCACCGGGTAAAATCACCCTCGGGCAGCTTCGACTCGACGCGACGGAGAAGAAATTCACGGCGAGTTATCATCTCGGATGCGTCTCCGCGACGACGGCGGCCGATTGTCTGAACGCGCTCGGCGGTGGAGAGAAGGATGACGACGACGCGCTCGATCGCGCGGTGGAGACGCTGCTCGAAGGATTACGACCGGAACATCTCGAGGATGACGCCTTCGTCGAGTCGACGCGAGACGCGCTCGAGACGACGCTCGGTTCGGGAAAAGGATCGGATGGATTGAACGACGAGCAGCGCGCGTTTTTGGAGGGGGTGCGCGACGAATCGACGACGAAGGGGAAGAAGAAGAGCGCTCCCGCGGGGACGTCCAAGGCGAAACCCAAATCGGCGAAGCCCGCGACGAAAAAGTCCGCCGCGGCGAAATCGAAATCGACGACGACGAAGCGCGGGGCGAAAGCCGCCGCCGCGTCTTCAAAAAGGACGACGAAGAAACGCAAGACGGAGGAATCTGAAGAAGAAGAAGAAGAAGAAGAACACGTCGAAGAACACGCCGACGACGAACACGAATCCGAGTCCGCAAACACGCCTCCGACGACGAAGAAGAAGACTCGCCGACCCGGCGTCGATTAACGCGCCTCTCTTCGCCGCTTCGCCGAGACGACGCCGCCGCCGACGACGACGACGATCTCGCGCGGCGCACGTTTCATTCATCGATGCGATGCGATACGATACGAATCATACGTACCACACGTACGCACCACGCGTAGTACGTACTTTGCGAGACGCGCTCTCGAAATCGAAAACCCTTCAATTCAAAACAAAACCCTCGAGATGATGCGTGCACGATTGCGCGCCAACGCGCGCGTCGACACACGCCGACGCGCGACGACCGATCGATCGATCGATCCGCGCGAACGAGACGGCGCGAACGAACGAACGAACGACTCGAGCGACGACATGGCGGACGACGACGCGCGCGCGGTCGGTGCGAATGAAGATGGGTCGATGGATTTTGACCCTACGTTGAAGAAGAAAAAGTCGAAGAAAAAGGTGGCGCTCGATGTGTCGGACGACGAGGGCGGCGTGCGCGCGGCGACGGATGGCGTGGATGAGATGACGCTCGATGCCGGGGACGAGGCGTTCGGGAAGAAGAAGAAGAAGAAAAAGGACAAGGCGTTGGTGTTGGAGGAGGAGGGCGACGGGGAGGATTCGGCGGAGGTTGATTTAGACGCCGAGTTTGGATCGAAAAAGAAGAAGAAGAGCAGTAAGAAGAAGAAGGCGATCGAGGCTGAGGATGGTGTCGATGATGAGGCCGGTGCGGGCGCGAACGCGGACGAAGGGCGCGATGGGACGCACACGGGGAGCGGAACGTCGTGGGACGGGACGACGCGCGACTACCACTACGACGAGCTCTTGGGCAGAGTGTTTGGTATTTTGAGAGAAAAGAACCCGGCGTTGGGTGAAAAGGCGAAGACGATCATCAAACCGCCGCAAGTGTTGCGAGAAGGCACGAAGAAGACGGTGTTCGCCAACTTGATGGAAATCTGTAACGCTATGCATCGACCGAGCGAACACGTCACGCAGTACTTGTTGGCCGAGTTGGGTACGAGCGGGACGCTCGACGGGCAACAGCGTCTCGTTCTCAAGGGGAGATTCTTGCCAAAGGTTTTCGAGGGTGTGTTGCGGCACTATTTCATCGATTACGTCATTTGCAACATGTGCAAGTCGTCCGATACGCAGTTGGTGAAGGAGCAATCTTCGCGTTTGTCGTATTGCCGATGCCAAGCGTGCGGCGCGTCTCGATCCGTCGGCGCCATTCAGCGAGGTTTCGCCGCTTTAGGAAAGGGGGAAAGAAGAAAAGCGCGACAAGCGACGGGTTAAAACGACCGAGTCAACTGAAGAATTTGTTTTTAATTACACAAAACACATCAAACATGAAGGTGGAAGTTGGCGCGCGGCGCGCCAGTGACAAATTTCTTTCATTCTAACTATCCTCTTGATCCTCGGGCGCTTCGCACGCAGCCGCGCGCTTCGCCGCGTCCGGGTTCATGTTACAACGCCACGGATCGTCGTCGCCGAGCGCATCGGTGACCGCTTGCGGCACGATGCGCCATTTTTGACAGTCGTCGCACTGAATCCAAGACGTCTTCGCCTTTTGGGGCGGCGGCGCCGCGGGCTTCGACGCGGGCTTCGACGCCTTGGACACCGGGCGAGGCGCGGCGGAGCCCTTGCGCACAGTCGGTGCCGGACCCCATCGCACGGTTTGCATCGGGATCTGGAGAATCTCCTTGTTTCCATCGTCGTACGCAACCTCGTGTTCGCCAGATTCCGGTCGGAAACCCATGACGGTGCCGTAGTAGAAGCACTCGTCGCCCGGCCAGAAGACTTCAATCTCGCGCTTCACGACATCCTTACCGAGCGCTTCTCCGACTTGTTTGAGAACCTTGCTCACGGACTCGCCGAGACTGTGATCGGGATCGACAACGCGCACGGATTGACGCCATTTCTTCGCCGTGCCCTTGCCGCTCAAACGCTCAAACTCCGTCGCCGGAATGGTGAGCTCGTCGACGATGCATCGCTCGCGCTCGCGTCGCATGAGACAGTAACGCACCATCTCTTCACCTCGCTTACCGCCTGGAAGCAACACGCCGCGCATGCCGCCGCACCCGATCGGGATAGGCTTGAGGGCAAAGATGAGTCCGCCGTCGGCGTCGGGCTTCTTGACGCACTCCGGTCCAGAGTACGGCTCCCACATCTTCGGCAACCATCTAATGGTCGCCAGAGGAAGGTGGATCTTCTCCAACTCGTGTTCACCCTTTCCAAAGTATCGAATCTCGTGCGAACCCGTGACCTCGTCGAAGCTGACGATTTTCGCCGGGAAGAATTGCATGCCGCAGTTGAGACCCGGCGGCAAGATGTCGACGTTGTTACCGATGACGCCGCGTCCAATCTCGAGTCCGCGCGCGGCGAGGTAGTGAATGATCGGTTCACCCTTCATCTCGCCCGAACCGTTGAACTTGACCTCCTCTTGCCAGTGGCCCTTGCGCTTGGCGAGCTTCATGAAGGCGTCGAGGTCCATCTCCGTCGTCGTACGCTTTGGCAGCTTGGCGTAGAGCACCGTGAGGTTCCCTCCGTTCAAGACAGCCTTAAGTCCACCGCACTCGATCGGAACGGCGAGACCGCGCACGACACACTGCGCCTGAAGTTCGAGTTGGAACTCAGCCGCGGCCATGGCGGCCATCTCCTCTTCGGTGTACTTGGAGCGACTCGGCTTGCGCACCTTGAACTCTTCGTCGTCGTCGTCCTCGTCGTCAAAGTCGGACGAATCGTACTCTTCAGACTCAGAATCAGACTCAGGCTCATCGGAATCGTAATCGTCGTCGTCATCGCCGTCGTCATCCTCGTCGGTGTACTTTTTCGCCTTCTTCGCAGCGGCGCGCTTCGGAGGCTTCCCCTTGGACGCCGCCTTGCCCTTCTTCGCCTTGGCCTTCGCCTTGGCCTTCGCCGTTGACGCCGACTTGGGCTCGGGTTTCGCCACCTTGGTCACCTTGGGTTTCACATCCTTTTCAATCTTGGCCGCCTCGTCGAGCGCGGCTTCGACCATCTGCATAGCCTCGAGCTCTTCGGGATCCGGACCGAGTTGGAGGTAAATCTTAGATTCCTCGGGCAATTTTGTCGTCGCCGACAACTTGGCGTAGTACGGGACGTTGTATTCGAGTAAATCGTCCACCGCGATGCCCATCTGCGACGACACTTGCTCGAGTGTCATCTTATCTTCGTTCGTGACGAAGACTCGGTAGCCGTTCTGCATCGTCTCCGCGGATACGGTGGTGGCGCGTCCGCGCTTGCCCTCCTTTTCAGACTTTTCCGTCGCCTTTCTCCCTGGTTGCGCCTTGATGAGCTCGAGTCGAGTCGGCAAACCGTCGGGCCAGCGAGTGCGTTGTAAGCACAAGTAGATCCACTCGCGGTTACCGTCGTTGTAAAGAATTTCGTGCTCGCCCGAATCAGCCTTGTAATCGATGACTTCACCGGGGTAGAATTGCTCCACCTCTGGAAACCACATCTCGAGGCACCGACCGATGACGCTCTCGCGGTACACCTGACCCTCGTCGCGCAAAAACTTCCCGATCGGGATGCCGCGCTTGCTGTCGTCGTCAATCTCGGCCGCAGGAATGTCGACGGCGAGACGGATGGATTGACGCCACTTGCGCGTCGAGCCGCGACCACCCATGCGTTCAAACTCGACCGCTTGCACGACGCGCGACTTGCCGTCGCGATCGGTAAACTCAATGCTCTCGTCGCCGCGCTTGACGCCGGGTCGAAGAATGCCGTCGAGATCGCCGCACTGCACCTTGACTTCTTGCTCGTTCAAGACGGTTTGCGAGGAGTTCGCTCGAGACTGCTTGGGGGCCTCCTGCGAGAGCTCGCCCTTCGCCTTGGGCGGAATCGTAGCTTTCGCCGTCAATCGAATCGACGCGAGCTCGATGTTTTCGGGAAACTTGTGATGAAGCTCGAGCTCGACCGCGCCGTCGCGCTCGAGAGCGATCACAGCGAGTGCAAAACCCATGTCTTCGCGCATGTCAGACGTCCATCGCGTGCGCATGTCCATGAGAAGTTGCGATCCGGGGTGACCGCGAGCCAATCTCACCTTTAACATCATCGCCGGACAGTACTCGCCATCCTTGGTCGCTCCGGCCAAGTGTAAGCTTCGCAACATCGCTTTCTTCATCGCGTCGAGCGCGGCGCTTGCAATCTTACCACCGTGAATGGCCGCGATGGGCGGCGGCGCGCCTCGACGAGACGGTGCGCGGTCGCCAGTCGTCAAGTCGGTGGCGAGGAAGGAATCAGACGGCATACCGTCGCCGCGACGCGCTGAACGAGCATTGCGTTCGGCGGCGCGGAAACGTTCTTGCTCGGCGTCTTTCGCTTCTTGCTTGGCTTTCTCTTCTTCCGCCTTGCGCGTCGCCGCGATTTTCTTTTCGAGAAGCGGACGCACGCGCTTGAACATCTCCGTGACGATTTCGTCGCGCTCTGACGGAAGTAAATCCTTTTGACGCAAGCTCTTCAGATCTCGACCGAGCACGGACACCGCGCCTTCGTTGAGCATCTGCGATGCACCGGGTAGACCCATCGCGACGGCGGCTAAGGTGGCCTCACGATCCTCTTGAATGCGCTTGATGCGTTCCTCCTCCGTCATCTCGTCGAGCGTCTTGCGCGGAGGAGGCGCCAACCAGAGTCGAGTGCCCTCGAGTAAGTACGTGCCCTTACCGTAAAACGCACCCGGGACCCAACCGGTGTTCCACTCGATGATGTCGCGCCAGTCAACCTTGTGCATCTCGGCCACGTTGGCGACGTTTTCTCCGGATCGCGTAAAGTAACACAGAACGCCTCGCATCTCGAGCAATTCGCCCGGTTGCGGCTCAACCTCTTCTTCGACAGATTTGGTCTTTTTCTTCTTCTTGCCACCCTTCTTCGGTCCTTCGTTGCGAAGTAAGAACTGCACGAGATCGGTAAAAGTCGCGTGCGCCAACGGTTTGGTTCGAGTGCCGTTCTCCACCGGCAGTTCGAGTTCCGCGTCGCGCTCTTCAATCCAGTGGTCGGTGATGGCAACCTTCTTACTGATCGCCCAACCTTCCGCGGTTTTACCGTACTCCTCCGCGATGTGCGTGGCCGCCCACTTCGCACACTCGCCGTCGCAGTGAATGAAACACGCCTGGGCCGGGTGATTCTGACCGAGATCTTGGAAACGCTTGCACTTGCCGACGATTTCCGCGGTGCCCGGTAAGTGGTCTTCGCAGAAAGCGCGCGGGCAAGCCTCGCAACGGAAAAGAATACCACCGACGGCGGCGGCTTTACGGCCGCATTCGTGGCACGAGTGATGCGGGCACGACCATCTGTGGTAACGAGTGATGTCCTTCATGGTGATACCGATGCACTCCGGGTGAACCGAGACTGGACAGAGATCGCAACACACGATTTCGCCGCCATCCCAGCACGATTGGCACACCGAGCTGTGACCGTAGTCGCGACCAGCGATTTGCGAGCGCGGTTTCTTGGATTCCGGTCCAGTCTTGAGCTTGGCGTTGCGAGCTTCGCGCACGTGCACGGACGGTTCCCCGTCTTCCATGTCGTAATTGTTCGCCTTCAAGACGGTGTGACCGTCGATCTCAATCGTCGTCTTCGTTCTGGAACGCTTGCCGTGCAAGACGTTGGCGTTGTATTCCGCGGCGATGTCCTTGACGGATTTGTACTTGTTCGCCTTGGCCTCGCTCACCGCATCCTCCTTGACGCCCATTTCGTTCGCAATCTGAGACGGCAACAAAAAGGTGGAGATTGGCGCGGCTTCGGCTTTGCCCTCGATGTAATCCTCCGCGGTCATGACGTCGGCTTGGAGATCAGCCATCTTCTTGCGACGTTCGTCGCCCTTCGCCGAGCGATCCATGAGAATGTCTAACTCCTCATCCGTGGGCGGATCACCACTCGCCTTGCTAAAGACGGCGTCGACGCCGAATCGCAACATCGCGTACAAGTCGTTTCTATCGAGATTGTCCGACTGCTCCGCAGCCTTGGTCGAGCCGCGCGACACCATTTGCTCCAAAAAGAGCTTTTTCTCAGCGCGTTGCGTCATGCGCTCTTCCACGGTGCCGGCGGTGACGAGACGATAAATGTGCACCATCTTCTTTTGACCGATGCGGTGCACGCGCGCCATGGCTTGAAGATCCACTTGCGGGTTCCAATCGCTATCGAACAAGATGCACGTGTCCGCCGTCTGCAAGTTGACACCTAGACCACCGGCGCGAGTGGAAAGTAAGAAGGCAAACATCGGAGAATCCGGGCGGTTGAACGCCGCAATGTCGATGGAACGCTGCACGCGGTTGGTCGATCCGTCCAAGCGAGCGTACGTGTATCCTCTCAAGGTTAAGAAGTCTTGTAAAATGTCGAGCATAGACGTAAACTGCGAGAAAAGCACGACTCTGTGACCGCCCTCCTTCAACTTTTGCATCATGCGATCGAGCACCGCGAGCTTACCGGAAGCGTTGATGAGCTCTTCGACCGGAACGCCGTCCTCGGGCACGTCCGTGCCGCTAAAGAGAAACGGGTGGTTGCAACATTTACGCAGTTGCATCAACAGAGAATTGAGCTTTTGGAAGTTATCTGCGCCGCCTTGACCCTTCGTCGCCTTCTCGAGCGATTGGAGCGCCGTCGCTTCGCGCAACAAGAGTCTTCTGTACCAGAACGTTTGCGCTTCGGACAGAGGACACATAATCTTCGTCTCCGTCTTCGGCGGAAGAGACACTTCGACTTCACCCTTGACGCGACGTAAAATAAACGGACGCATCAAAAAGTGAGCCTTTTCGAGTAAGTCGGAATCAACCTTGTGCTCGGACGTGTTGAGATTGAAGGCTTTGTCGAACGGTTCGCTAGACGTAAAAATGTCTGGGTGTAAAAAGGAAAGAATGGCGTACAACTCGTGCAAGTTGTTCTGGATGGGCGTACCCGTGAGAAGTAACGTGTGTTGACGCTTGATGCGCTTCAACACTTGGTGCGCCGCGGTCTCTTCGTTCTTCACGCGATGACCTTCATCGAGCACCAAACAACGCCAGTACACCTTTTGAGTCAACGTGACGTTGAACGCCGGATTACACGCCATCTCGTACGTCGTCACCGCCACGTCGTACGACTCCGTGTTCGGCACCACCTCCTTACGTAAGCGCGTGCGTTCGTTCTCGTCGCCAGAGTGCAAACGCACGACGCGGAACGAGGGCGCCCACTTTTGTAACTCGTCCATCCACGAAGAGAGCACGGAGAGCGGACACACGATCAAGTGCGGACCGTTCGCATGACGCATTTCCTTGATGCACGCCAAGAATGAAATCGACTGAAGCGTTTTACCCAAACCCATCTCATCGGCCAAGATGCACGAGCACCCTTGATCGAACATGCCGACGTTCCATCGCAAACCTTCGAGCTGGTACTCGCGCAACACCGCCTTGATCATCGCCGGTTGATTCTCCACCGGCATGAGCACCTTTTGCGGCCCCTTGAGCGACGCCTCGTACTGTTCCGCCCGTTCCAAGATTGTACTCTTCACCTGCGGCGTGATGAACGGCTCGAGCACCCTCAACTGCGCCTGCAAGTACTTTGACCGTCTCGTGTGCGCGTCCTCGATGGCTTTGGCGATGTGTTTATTATTCTTCGCGCACGCCACCTCCTCATCCGTCGCCACCTTGGGCACTCTCGGCTTCTTCCGCACGTACTGTCTCTTCTCCTTCTGCGGTTCAAACACGTACTGCGTCCGCCCCGCGTTCTCCTCACCCTCGCCCTCGCCTCCTCCGCCGCCCAGCTCCTTTTCAAACACGCTCGGCTCGCCCTCCGTCAACGAGTAATTATTCGACCGCAACACCGGTTCCCCGTCCACCATGATCACCCTCGCCTTGGTCTTCCTCCCCGACCGTCTCGCCCCCAACGCCTCCGCGAGCACGTCCGCCGGTATCTCTCGCTCGAACGTCTCTCGCGCCTCCGCCTCGCGCGCGCGCTTCCCCGGAAGATGACGCGATCCCGCGCATTCCGCATCCGTCCCCGTCGTCCCGTCGTCCACCGTCGTCGCCGTCGTCACAGTCGTCTCCGCGCCCGTCTCCGCGTCCGTCTCCATCGTCGCCGTCGTCGTCTCCACCCCGTCGCCGTCCTCCGTCGTCATCGCGCGCCTCGAATGTCACCGCACACGAGATGCAACCCTCCGCGCGGGTGCACGCGACGACCGAGGAACGGGACGACGACGCGCGACGACGCCCGCCCGCGGATCACCGATCGACGCGAGAGTGCGCGAACGAACGACCGCGCGCGCGACCGTCGAGACGTGCGAACGTGCGTGCGAGCGAGACGCGCGTCGCGCTCTCGTCGTCGTCGCGCGCGCGTCGGCGCGCGCGAAAGGGTCGTCGGTCGTCGGTCTCGTCGTCGTCAATCGTTTGGGTTCGATCGGTGTACACTACGGACTCGGTATTCGTAGTGTACTACTTGGAGGACATTCTGTAGTACCGTCGGCGACGCTCGTGTGTGGGTGTGGACAGTGATACGCGCGTGGTGGGTGATGTATGGAGTGCGCGGGGCGTGTATGTACTAAAAGTATGTCCACGACGGGGCGTGAGAGTCGGACGCGTGGGTGGTGGACGTACGGTGGGTCGGTATTCGGACGTGTGGTCTATAAACAAGACTTTCATGTGCTATGTAGTACTACGTGTTTGTTGTTTTGGCGCGTGCCCACGGGCGCGCGGGACGAATGGATGGATGAATCGCGCGACTCGACGCTCGAGAGGGGCGACGCGAGAGCGCGGCGCGAGAGCGACGGGCGACGGCGAGGTGCGAAGAGATTGGCGCGCGCGCGAGGCGCGACGGTGTGTCGTGTGGGTGCACGCCTCGGCGGCGTGACGAATGACGCGAATCCACACGTCATCCATCGCGCACGGATCGTCGTCGATGGGCGACGACGGCGCGACGACGCGAGACGACGCGAGACGACGCGCGCGCGCGATGAGAACGCTCGACGTGAAAGACTTCAAAGAACGCGCGCGCGCGAACGCATCGCGGGAGACGAACGAGAGATTGACGACGCTCGATTCGATTCGGTTTCGCGCCCGGTAGTTGGAGAAAAAAATCAGGAGACGGCGCGCCGGACGTTCGTTCGGAAATGGGCGGATTACACGAGATCGATCGACGGGACGGGGGCGGTGGATTCAACGAGACGCGGGAGATGGGGGCGGTGACGCCCGAGGGAGGACGGGAGCGACGCGAGGCGCCGGTGTTTCCGAGTAAAGCGCCGTACGTCGCGTTCGTCGGGAATTTCCCATTCGACGCGAGCAAGGAGGACGTGTTGGCGACGTGCGGAGTGAAGGATGAATCCGTCGTGCGCGTTCGACCGATGACCGATAGGAGTCAGACCAAGGTGCGAGGATACTTTGTCGAGGTGACGGACGCGGAGACGCTTCGTGAGATGCTCAAGGCGGACGGAGTCGTCGTGGGCGATCGTCCGCTGCGCGTCAACGTCGCCGAGGAACGAAGAAATTCCACGGATAAAGGACGGAGACAATCGCACGATCGCGGTCAGAGGCGAAAATCCAATCAGAATCAGTGGACCGCCATCGGTAGTCCCGCGGGAGATAACATCGTTGAGCCGGCGGCTGAGCGTAAAAAGCTCGTGCTCAAACCGCGAAGCGTGGAGGCTGATTCGGGCGACGCCGCGTACGCCGGGTCGTCGTCCATCTTCGGAGGCGCCAAACCGGTGGACACGACCAAGGTTCTCGAAGAAGTCGAACGCAAGATCGACGCCGAGTTGCACCGCGAACCGATCAAGGTGCCGACGCCAAAGGAAAAACGAAAGACGCCGCCGACGCTCAAGACGCGCGAGGACGAACCGATGGCGGTGGAGGACTCCAACGTGTTTTCGCTCTTATCCATCGAGGACGACGAGTGATGCCGACGCCGGAAACGAAACGAAGCAAAATCAATCGCGCGATCATGAACGAGCAGAGTACATTTTCTTCTCTTGTTGTTGTAACAACGATACAGTCGACTACGTGTATACCACGCGCCTTTGCCATTCTAACTGGGCGTCTACTCTACCGCCATTTCTGCGTGCGTGCGAATGAGATTGCCGTGGCGATCGTGCGTGGGGGTGTCGATGCCAGCGTGCGAAAAGTATGACTGACGTGGGAGGCACCCGCGAGTTCGACGAATCGTGTCCTGCGTGTTGCGCACCCGCGCCAGTTGTCTGAGGTACGGCAACGCGTTGAGCAATTCGTCGTCGTTCGGGTTATCGATAAAGCTCGAAATCGGGAACGCGTTCTGCGGATGAAAGATGTACGAGTACGGAGAGTTGTCGACGATGACGGTCTGCGCCAAGTCTCTCCCCAGACACGTTAAATCTTTCACGTAGTTGCCCTGGAACGCGTAGCAATGGCGTCGGAAGAGACGCCATCGCACCTTCTCCCCGACGTCGAGCAAGTCCATCACGGGATTGGCGTACTTGGGTAAGCTCGCGGTGAAAACGACGAGTTCCCAATCCTTCGAGACCTCTTCGAGGAAGAAATCGACCCACGGTCGCTTGAGCACGTACACGTCCGTCATCTTCCCGTCGATCTCCACCGGCACGATGAAATCGCTGTTGGGCACCGGTTTGAAACTCGAGTGCACCAGAGTCTCGTCTAAATCCAGCACCAAACACGGTTTATACGGTTTCGGTTCGGCCGCCGCGTCGGGCGACGCGTGCGAACGCCACTGCACGGGATCGCACTTTAAATCCATCTCGCCTATGAACGGGTCGCCCTCGTGCAAGACAAAGCCGCTCTCAAAACACGCCGTCGGTTGCGTCGTGCACGGCACGCACGACGACGCCACGCACGCGTTGGAACTCGACGATTTATTTATATCTTCCCGTCTCACCTCGGCGAGCTCCATTTCGCTCGCCGTCGTCGCGTCTCCCGGCTTTACGCAGCACCGCAGATACGAAACGAGCGTCGACCACGCCGACTTTTGTCCGCCTCTGCCGTCCGCGCGCGTCGCCCCGTCCACGCGCACCGACGCCGACGCCGACGCCGCGGTCGCCATCTTCACACTATCACCTCGCACACCGTCCCCTCGAGAAGACATATCCTCGTACGCCCCTCGTCCGTCGTCCATCGTCAACGACGAGCTCGTGAGCTCCTCGTCGCCGATGAACTGCGCGATCACGTCCGCGTCGCTCGCCCGATCGCTCCTCCTCGCCCTCGCCGCCGCCGCTTTCGCCGCCCGCGACTTACCCTCGCTCCCCGAGTTGGTCGATCGCGGACTCCACGGCATTCCTCGACCGGGCGTCGAGTGTTTCGACGCCGGGGACGATTCGAGCCTCGCCTTCGACTTCGTCCCGCCGTTCGACGGCGTCGCGGGCGCCACGACGCCGTCGGTCGCCTCGCTCGACGCCTTACCGACCGCGTTCGAGACATCGCACATCCGACTCTCTCGCGCGCTGTCATCGACGCGCACGGACGCACCGTCGCGCGCGAGGGCGCTCGTCGACGCATCGTCCTCGTCATCGTCGTAACCACCGATGCGTTCGATCCGCGTCAACGTCATCACCGTCGCGCGACGTCTCACGGACGCGTTCCCGACGTCAGACGCGCGCGAGAGACGAATCAGTCTTCACACCGCGTCTACTCGCGCTCGATCGCCCGAGACGCGACGCGCGTCGACCCTCGCGTCGTCGGATGACGCGACGATGTGTCCCGGAGACTTTTCGCGGTCACACCGCGCCGTCGTCATCGATGACGACCTCGTCGGCGCGCGCGCGCGTTCCGCTCGCCCGCGCGGCGGCGACGACGACGACGACGACGCGTGGACGGTCGGTGACGACGCGCGCGTCGAGCGACGCGTCGAGCGACGCGCGAAGCGCGCGAGACGAGGCGCGCGTGGAGATTTACCGGAAACCGTCAGAGGACGCGGTGCGCGCGTGGACGTCGCGCGTCCTTCGTCCGGACGCCCTGTGGCTCGCGCCGCTCACCAAGGGTGGGAATTACCCGTTTCGTCGTCTGTGTGAGATCGATTTCGGATGTCGAGTCACGGTGAGCGAGATGGCGTTCGCGAGGTTTCTGGGGAAGGGAAATCGCGTCGAGCGCGCGCGGGTGCGACGGGTGCGCGAGCGGGAGGATCTCGAGCGCACGTTCGGCGCGCAGATCGCGACGAACGCGATCGGGGAGGGCGTACGCGCGGGATTGATCGCGTCGCAGGAGTTTGGGGCGGATTTCGTGGATTTAAACTGTGGATGTCCGATTCACGAGACGTGGAAGCGCGGACTCGGCGCGGCGTTATTGAAAAAGCCGGCGAAATTGGAGCGGTTAGTGGAGGGGATAGCGAACGGTATCGACGTGCCCTTGACGGTGAAGATTCGATTAGGTATTGATGGTAGTTCGCAGGCGTCGAGAATCGCGGAATCGTTGGAAAACGCGGGGGCGAGCGCCATCGTCGTGCACGGACGCACCAAGGAGCAGAGGTACACGTCGGCGAGCGATTACGACGTCATCAAGCGACTGGTGGAGGAGCGCGCGATTCCGATCATCGGCAATGGGGACGTGTTGACGTATTACGATGCTGTGGATCGCATGAAATATTCTGGCGTGAGCGCCATGATGGTGGGACGTGGCGCGTTGATTAAACCGTGGATTTTTAAAGAGTTCGCCGAGGGTAAAGAGTGGTTACCGACGGCGCTGGAGCGCGTCGGAGTATACTACACGCTGCGCACGTACATGATGGAAAGTTTCGGCGACGATGACATCGGAAAGCGCCGATACGACGACTTCATGCCGTGGCACATGGGATTCTTTTGTCGCTACCGACCGCTTCCCGAAGCGTTGTTCGCGGGACGAGCCATCAACGATCCGTTGCTGCAATCCAGACTCGACGTCGCGGTGGAGGGAGAGTTACGCGAAGAGCTATCGTCGGTCGAGCGCCTGTTACGATGCAGCAGCGCAGACGCGCACGCAGCGATTTCAGAGATTTTGTGGGAGGCGAGTTCTCCCGAGGACGCGATGAACCGATTAGAGGACGCGGCGAAGGCGTCTCTGGAGGAGTGGACCGCGCAAGTGGCCGCCGGGAGCAGAGGCGCGTCGGTGGATACGATTCGAGGGTAAGCGCGGCGCGCGCACATTTTGTATATACTATGCGACTAATTCTTTCTGTATCAACGTCTAAAGATTCATCATGATTTCGGGCGCCAGTTTTCTCGCCTGCGCGGGCAACGCCTCGGCGTATCCTCCCTCCACGGCGAGTCGATCGACCATCTCTTGATCGAGCAGCGAACCCTTATTCTCATCGTGGCTGAACGGCTGCGACATCGCGCGCATGAACGTGCGCGCGACTTGCATCGCCATATCGGTGGACAAGTTGAGAACTTCTTCGCGCAGGTGCGTGGTGATCCATCCCGGAAGCTTGCCGCGTTTGTCCTGCGAATTGTATCTCTTGTCGGCGAAAACCATGAGACCGTAATCTTTTTTGGAGCGAATGACGCGTCCGACGCACTGCGCGGCTTGACGCACGGCGTCGAAGGCTAAAAAGTCGCTCTCTTTGATTTGGAAAGTCTCTCGCAGATACTCCAAACGCGCGCGCAAAATGCGAGAAAGCGTGTACTGGTAGGGCACCCCGTACATGACGACGGCGCGTCCGTAGTGTCGATCGAAATCGATCCCTTCCGCGACTTTGCCTCTCGCGACCGAAAGGAAAATGGCGCCGCGACCGCAGTTGCACGCGCGTCGGTAATTATCGAGCGCCAACGACGTCTCCACCACATCCGTCGTCTCGATGAATACGAGCTTGTGTTGCATAATCTCTCGCAAGATGCCCGTCTCGTGCCACTTACTGACAATATTTTCCATGTACGAATACGACACGAAGAAGGCGACGATACCGTCTGGGACGGTTTGCGCGAGACCGATCAAAATTCGACCGTAGTTCTGAATCACGTTTGGGTCGTCGCGCATATCGAATTTCGTCGACACCGCCTGCTGATCGGCACCGCGCGTGATGACCATCGGGCACAGACAATCCCGCGTTAGCGTCATGGCTAAACTACTCACGCTCACCGGATTAAATCCGAGAAGTTTCGGGTAGAGATCAATCGGACTCAGCGTACCCGACGTGATGAAGACCGACTGAAACCGTTCAAACACGGGTTTAATGGCGAGCGACGCGTCCAAACACGCGAGCTGCAGCACGGGATCTGGAATATTGGGATAGCGCTCGTCGTATGGTTCGAGGATGAGCGCGAACCCTTTGGAGTACGTGCCCACGAGGGCGGCGAAATTTGCCACCAAGGACAAGGCGTTAAACTCGTCCATGTCCACCACTTCGAGCGTCTTCAACAGACTCGTCAACCGATCGTAGCAAAACTTGAGAGTCTTCCCATCGATCCCTGCGTTCGCCGCGCAGTGCTGCAAAAACGCCGTCGGCGTCTCTTGCTCCACCTGCGTCGACTGGAGACGCGTCTTCAGGTAGTCTACAAATCGTCTCAACACCGCGACGAAATGCTCGGCGCGCCGAATGTTCCCGGGCACGGCTTCGCGAAGAATATCATCTGGAATGACTGGATTCATCAACATATCCTCTCCGCCTCCGCGCTGGAGCACGCCTTGCTGCGCCAAACCGTTGACCAATCGTTCGTACTCTTGCCTCAGTCGACGTTCGTCCGTCTGCTTCGCTCTATCTATTTTCGTATTCAGCGTCGTGATGGACCGACCCGCGTTCTCCAGCGTTTGTTGTCGCAAATTGACGCTCAGAGCCTCGATGCACACGTTGTCGATGTTGTGCGCCTCATCGAACACGACGACGCACTCCTTCTCTAAAGAACTCGACACCAGACTTGCCACCTTTGGATCGAGCATGTATTGATAATTGTACACCACGACGTTCGCGAACGAGATCATGTTCCTGGCTAAAAAGTATGGACACCACTTTTTCGTTCTTCCGAACGCGCGTAAATCGTGCAGCGTGTACACGCCCGGCGGCAACACCGCCTTTTCCCCCGCGTTTTCAAACTCTTCGAAAAACTCGCAACAATCCGGACCGCCGCCCGCGTCGCCCTCGTCCGCGTCCGCCATCTCCGCGTCCCCACCACCCCGCGCCTGACGCTCCATGCGTTTCTCTCGAACCCAGCTCGCCGTCAATCGTCGACACCGCCCGTCGACGTTCTCTCTCGAGCCCTCCTCCGCTACCGCCGGATTGACGCACATATTCTTCCGGCTCGACAATCCCAACGCCAACATTTGCGCCGTCTCCTTCCCCACGCGCGAACCGATGTAACTCTGAAGCGTTCGACACTCCTCCAACACTTTTTCCATCTCCGGCACCGTCCGCGTACAGTAAATCAATTTCCCCACCTCGGGGTGCGCCAACTGATACGACACGCACAGCGACAACACCGTGATCGTCTTCCCCGTCCCGGTCGGCATCTCCACCGCCCCGTGCCCGCGCGCATCCAGCGCGCGCTTCAGATGCGTCATATACGCGTACTGTTCGGGATAAATCGTCTCATACGGAAAGTACTGCGACGTTCGTTCGGACGCGCGGCGCGGCGTTCGTCTCCGTCAGTCTTCCAGTCTCCCTCGACGCGTCGTCATCGTCATCGCGTCCTCGTCGCCTCGCCTCGACGCGCGCGCCGTCGAGTCGCGAGACACCGCATCGTTCGTTCGTTCGAGCGCGCGCGCACGCACGCACCACGTCCAGTCCCTCGAGGTTAAACTTCATCGCGCGCGCCCTCTCGGCGTTCGACGATCCCTACGCTCGTCGTTCACGCGCGCGACGTCGACGACGACCGCGTCCGCGCGAGAGAGCGAGAGAGACGCGCACCAACGCGCGCGATCGCGCCCGTTCGCACGATTCGCGCGCTCGCGACGCGCGCGTCGGTGTCTCGCGCTCGCGCGCTCGATCGAACCGTGTCGTCGCGAACGGTCGCGCCCGCATTCCCGCGCGCCGGTCGCGCGCCGCCGGTCGCGCGATCGAGGCGTTGGCGAGAGAGCGCGACGACGGACATCGCGTTCGTCCGTGACGCCCGCGCGAGGGGCGAGGGAACGCGTCGATGGCGACGATGACGACGACGACGACGACGACGACGACGAGCGCGCGACCGGTAATCGCCGATCGACTCGCGCGGACGCGATGCGGCGCGCGGTGCGCGGTGGTGACGCGCGCGAGGACGGGTCAAACGCTCACGCGCGTCGTCTCGCGCGCGCGCGCGTCGTTCGGCGCGCGAGAGCGCGCGACGCGCGCAAAGGGAGGCGCGGGGACGCCGACGGCGCCTCGGGAGGGACGAAGAGGTCTCGTCGTCGTCGCCGGGTCGACCGACGCGGAGGCGGCGCCGACGGCGAAAAAGCCTCGGTTACCGGCGTTGGATTCGATCAGGTTCTTTCTCATCGCGTATATCGGCGTCGGACACTTCATCGCGTGCGCGACGAGGGAGACGTTGACGTTGGCGGCGCTGTCGCAGGTGAACGTCGTCGTCGGCGCCTTCTTCGTGCTGAGCGGATACGTCGCGGCGTACACGACGACCGAGTTGGGACGGTACGAGGCGCAGATGAAGAGATTGCGACCGAGTCCAAAGTATTTCATTAGTCGAGTGATGGGATTTTATCCGTTGTATTTCGTCGTGAACGCGCTCTTCGCGCCGATGTTTTTTTACGCCGACGCCTTTTATAA
>Ga0181569_10001670_pt1 | contig 17545 bp, 15 predicted proteins | sample 101ome_19_FD_132452 | JGI IMG/M metagenome (GOLD analysis project Ga0181569, IMG submission 132452) | Coastal salt marsh microbial communities from the Groves Creek Marsh, Skidaway Island, Georgia - 101405AT metaG (megahit assembly) | ecosystem: Environmental > Aquatic > Marine > Intertidal...
AGTAAATGGACAGTAAGGGAGACAGAACTGGACAGTTAGAGTAGAAATAGACGATAAAAAAAGTGAACAAAAATGTACTTTTGGATGGGGGAAAAAATTTTTTTTTTTCTAGAAAATCTTTAAAAAAAACAAAAAAGTTGAAAAGTTTGAAAGTTAAAAATAAATTAATAAAATTTATTAAAAAATATAATATTATGAAAAAAACATTATTAGATGTTAGATTTTTTACATTATTATTAGTTATATGGGGGGTAATATTTACATTAATATTATTTTCATTAACTAATGAAAAAATTAATTTTATATTTGGTCCAAGTGAAAATAGAATGTTTTTATCCATTAATATTAATACTTGGCAAAAATGGATTATAATTGCATTACTTGTAATGATTGATAAGTTTATAAATAGTTTAGGTGTTGATATTATTGGTTCTTGGTTATCTCATACAATTGCAGATCATAAAACTACAATTTTGCCATATAGTAAAAATATATGTTATATTATATCAAATGTTTATTCATTTTATTATAACATAAGATATATTATAACTTTACAACTTCTAATATCTCAAATAGATTTTGCATTATTACGAGTATTATCTGATGTAATTGCTACACAATATAGTACTTATTTACATATAAAAGAGAAAAAATATAAAAAAGAATAGATATTTATAAAAATTTATTTTTTTTTGGTATATAACAATCAATTGATATACATTTAATAAATAATAAAAATTTAGTTTTAAAATTCATTTATATATAAATGTAATAAAATCATTTTAATATAATAATATAATTTAATAATATAATTTACATGTTAATTTTACATGAAAAAATAAAAGAATTAATTGAATATTTAATATATGTATTTAAATATAGTAATTCAATAAATATAATTATAAAAATAAAAAATAAATATATTATAAATTTAATAATAATTAAAGAAAATATTACAATTAAAATAGAGAATTTAGATTATAAATATAATCTAAAAAATATAGATTCAGTATTATGTATAGAAGAAGAATTATTAGTAAAAATGTATAATACTGGAATAACAATATCTGAATTAATAAAACAAATAAAAAATGGTACTATAAAGTCAGAAAAAATTAAAATATATAAATTATATAATTTTTTAAAAAATTTTAATTTATCACCAGAAAAATGGGAAGAATTTTATAAAAAATATAATAAAATTGAAAAATAGAATAATATAATTAAAATGACTACAATTAGAATTATTACAAAATATCAAAATTTATCAAAATTTAAATTAGATAATTTAAATAACAGAAAATCATTTCATGATTTCAATGAAATTATGGTAAAAAGATTAACACAATCATCATATAAAGTTATGAATAAACAATATTTTTTAAATAATGATTTTGATAAAGAATATCATGTTGATGTTAGATTAGATAATCATACAAGTTTTACATTTTTCAATGATTCTTATATGAATGAATTAAGAAAAGAATTTGTGAAAAAGAATAATGTATTTATTAACTATGATTATTTTTTTTCAATTAAAGATAAAATTTTTGAAAATGATTTATTTTTATTATAAATAATATAATTTTGTAAATTATATTATTTCTTAATATTTTTTTACAGATTCATTAAAACTACTGAGTTTTATCAATAGATCTATATAATTTTTATATATATCATATTTAGAATCTTTACTTTTATAAGCTAAATTTCTTTTAGGTAAATCTAAAATATATTTATATATATGTGCTTTATCACAATTTTTAACATCTTTATGTTTAGAATCAAAAAATCTTTTTATTATTTTTCTTAATTTATCTTTTTTAGTTAAATCATATTTTTGAAGAATATTTAATGTTTTTTCAAATTCTTCAATATTTAATGAACTAAAATCGCCATCAAATGGAGAAAATTTTATATTTTTCATAATATCATAAAAATATTCAAATGTTGAATTTGAAACATTATTAGTATATTCATAAATAATATCATCTTTTAATTTAAAACCTGCTGATTTTTCATACCAAGTTTTACCTTCAGAAATTAATTTTATTAATTTAATTTTAATAACTTGATCACATATATCTAATCTTGCATCATCATCTAAAGTACTAGTTTCTACTTTAAATATATTATTTAATAAATCGACTAATTTAATTAAATATGTACCATCTAATGTAACAGAAATAACTTTTTTATTAATTCCACAAACACCTCTATTAACATTATCAACTTTCGATTTTTTAAAATAATATAAATTATCTTTTTTATATATTTTATCAAATGACATTTTTAAACAATATGAAAGTTCATCTTTTTTACTTTTTTTATCAAAAATATATAATGTCATTTTTTTTTTATTAATTATTGGAGTTAATTTAAATTTATAATTTTTATCTTTTCTTAAATAAAATCCAAAATCTTTATATAATAATTCTTTTTTATTATTAATAATATTAGATATATATTTTAATAATTTTTGTTGATTAATTTTTTGATTTAAACAATAAGTATTAACTAAACATTTTTCTGTTGTCATTATTATAATCTATATAATATATATATATTATAATAAAAATATTATATTATTTTTATTATAATTATATCTAATGATTTTTTATAATTGTTAGAAATTATATATAAAAAAATAAATTTTTAATTATTAAAGTTTTTTTAATAAATTTAACCACAATGATAAGTTACACCTACAAATTTACATTTAACACCATTTTCTAATATTCTTCCATCAGTCATATCACTAAAATCTTCATCACAAGTTATTTTTGCTACTGTATAATTATGTAATAAATCATCATCTTGTTTCATACCATAACCTGAATTATTTGATGTAGTAATATAATCACCATTTTCTAATGATCCATTTTCATCACATACCCACATACCACCTTCACCAACACTGTTAATAATTGCTCTATGGTCATTTTCTTCAATTTCCATTACTGATACAAAACTACCTTGTTGATATTCTCTTTTATTATCATTAGTATCTTCTCCACTTGATATTACACCAAAAACTTTTTTATCTTTACTTGTTGTTGATAATTCTACATATGGTAATGCTTCATTAATATCAACAGGATTAATAAAATTACCAGTAGAAGAAACAATCATGCCAACATAATCATCAATATTATTTAATTTTTCTTCATTATTTTCACTAAATCTTGATCTGTGTTGTCCAGTAAAATCTATTTGACTTACATTAGCTTGATTATTTAAATAACCTCTTTCTGCTAAATTGTAAGTAAATATTAATTCATCTGCAGTATTATTAATACTCATGCCCCATTTATTAGTACTATTACTACCTTCCATTACAATACAAGCCTGATTATAATTAGTAAGAGAGCCACCACCATCATTCGATTGAGCCTTTACATGTAATCTTGCTAATGGATTAGTAGTTCCAATACCTACATATGTTCCATTTAAAGACATTACATGATTAGAACCACTTGTTAAGGTATTATTTTGGGTACTATCACAAGTATAAAAATCTATTGCATTACTAGTTACGCTACCACCACTGTGTCTTGTTTGAATAAAATGTTGATAATCATCAGTTCCATTATACCCAAAAGCAATTTGTGCTCCATCATTAGAAGTAGAACCAGTATTTCCATTTCTTAATCCTAATGTAGGGGTAGTATTAGTACTAGAACCATTAATAGTTAGACTTTCACTTGGATTATCAGTTCCAATACCTACATTACCACTACTATTAATTCTCATTCTTTCATTATTACCTGTTGAAAATGTAATAACATCCTCTCTTAAAAGTTGTATCTCAGCATCTTTATTTGTTCCATCATCTGTACTGTTAAATAAAAATAAACCTTCTCCATTACCATTACCTTGTGCATAAACTAATAAACTAGTATAATTAGCACCAACAATACCTCTATTAGTACCAGTAAATTCTATATTTTGAGTAAATCTTGTTAAAGTATTTACATCTAAACCATATTGTGGTGTAATTGTATTAATACCTACTCTATTATTAACACTATCAACAAATAAAGTATTAGTATCAACTGCTAAATCACCTGATATATTAGCATTTCCATTAACATCTAGTTTTGCTGCTGGATCAGTAGTTCCAATACCTACATTGCCACCTTTTCTTATACTTAACCCATTACTATCATCTTGAAATCTTAATGTTGTATATCTATTATTAGTAGTAGCATTGCTTACATTTTCAATATTAAAACGTGAATAATTAAATGTTTCATCTGCATTAAATATTAAACCAGTATTACTGCCGGGTGTTGATAAATAAATTGTTCTTCCATTACCCATATCTGAATGTATTTTACCCACAACATCTAATTTTGCTGCTGGATTATTAGTTCCAATACCTACATTACCACCACTTTCTATTGTCATATGTTCGTTAGTATTATTTTCTCTAAATTGTATCTTTCCACCAGTTGGTCTGTTAATCAAAACATCACCTGCAACATTATCTTGGATTAAAGCATAACCATTATTATTAATATTATTAGAAGTAGCAATACCAGGATATTGACTTCCATAACCAATATCACCAACAAATAAACCCCCAATGATACCATCTCCATTAACTTCTAGTTTTTGTGATGGATTAACAGTTCCAATACCTACATTACCATCTAATGATTGTCTAAATATATTTGTTCCTGTATCTGTTGATAATTTAAAGTTTAATGTTCCGGTTGGTGTTGATGTTAGATAACTACCATCATATTCTAATTCAGGTGTAGTAAGAACACCTGTTCCTGTAAGTTTTAAGTTTAAATTAATTTGTGCAAAATCATCAACTCTTAAATAAATTACAGTTTCTCCACTACCTTCATCATAAGATTCAATATCTTGTATTCCTGTATCACCAATATAATATCCTAATTGTTGATATCCTGCCCTTCCTGCAAAAATTAAATTAATTAATGAACGACCTTGTGAGGTTGGAACGTGACCAGATAAAATACCTTCAATTTGAACTTGACCACTACCACCACCACTAGCAACATATATTCTTGCTAATGGATACCATCTAGTAGCACTAAGATTTCCTTCATTAATATTAATATTATATACTTGTTGCCCACCAGTAGTTTTTAGATGTAATAAACTTTTTGGATCAGTAGTTCCAATACCTACATTACCATCTGATTTTATTACAAATCGACCTGCATTTGCATTATTATCATAAATATAAAATTTATTTGCAAAATTAGCAGTACTAGAACCACCTACACCAACATTATATTGTCTTGAATTTCCCTTAAAAAATGTTTGAGCATAACCACTAGCATTATTATCTTCTAATTGTATATTACCAACAATATTTAATTTTTCTGATGGATTATCAGTTCCAATGCCTACATTGCCACCACTCTTTATAGTCATTTGAGTTAAATTACTTTCTCTAAATTGAATAGTTTGACCAGTTGGTCTGTTCATTATCACTTGTCCGTCTAATGCTTTTTGTATTAACATATAATCAGTTGTATTAGCATAGTCTTTGTGAGCAATACCAGTAAAATCAGAATAACCAACATAACCTATTTTAAGAGTTGAATCAGTTCCACCTATTAAAGCACTTCCATTAACATTTAATTTTGCTGCTGGATCAGTAGTTCCAATACCCAATCTATTATTAACACTATCAACAAATAAAGTATTAGTATCAACTGCTAAATCACCTGATATTTTAGCATCACCAACTACATCCAATTCAACAGTTGGGACATCTATTCCAATACCTACAAAATCACCATTGGGGTCTGCTCGTAAAGTCATTACATTATTAATGTTATTGTCGTTTCTCAAACCAAAAGTCATTGAATATCTATCACCAGTACCATTAGCACCACCACTAATATAACTATCAATGATCCCAGCACTTGTTGGAGTACTTCCAGTTCCTCTTGATTGATTGAATTGTATTCTTTGACCGAATCCAGTACTTACAGGGTCTGCTGTGCTTGTTGCTAGTGTTAAAATATCATTTCTACCACTTAAAGTTGAAGGATTATTATTTCTTACAGACATTGTTCCATCAGCAATTGAAGTATTACCAGTTACATTTAATGCATTTAATTGAGCTGTTCCTGCTACATCTAAAGCACCATTTAAGTCGGCATCACCAACTACTGCTAAAGTAGAATTCATTGTTACTGCGTTTTGTAAATTTGCTGTTCCAGAAACATCTAAAGTACCATCAATATCAACATTACCAGTTACATTTAATGCATTTAATTGGGCTGTTCCTGCTACATCTAAAGCACCATTAATATCAGTTGTATTATCAACTGTTAATTTAACCGAACGTAATTCATGTGTATAAGATTCACCTTGTAAATAAGTTTTTGCTGTTATTCCATTAAAATCATCATTTAATACATATAATCTACTACTAAGAATTTTGCCACTTTCTCCTTTTACTGAAAAATGTTTATTCTCTATTTTTAAATCTTTAGTTGTATTAAAATCAATACCATTTACATTATATATTTCATCACCAAATGGATATAATTCATAACCCAAAAGATCTAATGGATTAGAAGACATTTTATTTATATATTAATAATATATAAAAAAATTTAAATTATTTTACTACTTATTATCCCGAACACATTAAACATTCTTCTTCTTCCTCGTTATTATTAATATTATTTTTTTTATTTTCAATTGTAAATTTTATAGCGTTTGTTGCAGGTTTACTTCTTAAATAATACATTCCTGTTTTTAATCCTTTTTTCCAACCATAAAAATGCATACTAGTTAATTTATTTATTGTTATATTATCCATATAAATATTTAATGATTGTGATTGATCAATATAAATACCTCTATCTGCAGCCATATCTAAAATATTTTTTTGAGATATTTCCCATACTGTTTTATATTGTTCTTTTAAATTTTTTGGAATATTATTAATATTTTGAATACTACCATCATATTTTATAATTTCATTTTTTAAATCATTATTCCATAAATTTAAATTAATTAAATCATCTAAAAGAAATTTATTTATACATATAAATTCACCAGCTAAAGTTCTTCTAATATAAATATTAGTAGTATATGGTTCAAAACATTCATTATTTCCAAGAATTTGTGAAGTAGATGCAGTTGGCATTGGTGCTAATAATAAACTATTTCTCAAACCATTATTTTGTATATTTTTTTTTAATTCTTGCCAATTATACATTGAATCTGGTTCCTGTTTCCATAAATCAAATTGTAAAAATCCTTTTGATGCTGGTGAATTTTCGAATGTGCTATATTTTCCTTTTTCTATTGCTAATTTATTAGATTCAAGTAATGCATAATAGTAAATAGTTGCAAATATTTTTTTATTTAATAATTTTGCTTCATCTGATTCAAATGGATATTTTAATTTATGAAATGTATCAGCTAAACCTTGAACACCAATGCCAATTGGTCTATGTTTCATATTTGAATTTTTTGCTTCTTTTATTGGATAATAATTAACATCAATAATTGTATCAAGATTACGTGTAATAACTCTTGTTATTTTACCTAATAATTCAAAATCAAAAAAAGGTTTATCATAATTTAATAAGTCAGTATATCCACCTATTCTTTCATCATCAATGAAAATTTGAGGAACTGTTTTTACATTATTATCACTATTTTTATTTAAATTATTAAAGAAATTTTTTCTTTTTATATCATCATCTAATGAAATATATTCGTAATCTATATTTAAGTTATTAAGATATTTTTTTGTATAATTACAATATTTACATTCTGTTTTACCATATACTGTTATTTTTTTATCATCTAATTTATTACTTTTTTTTACAAACATTGACAAACCAATGCTTGCAAGATTACAATTATGCGAAATTATATTTTCTGCAATAAAATTATGTTTTTCTGGCAATGCAATATCATAAACTTGTTTTTTTCCAATATATTTAATTTCTTTAATAACTTGGTAAAATCTATTTCTTTGTTTACGTTTCCAAATAAAATTATCTAATCTTTCTTTTAATAAATCTTCTTTCCAAGGTGTTGCTTTAAATCCAATATATTTTTGATATTTTCTTAAATTTTCTTCTCCATTTATTGTTAATATACCTTGCCAATTTTTATCTTTTGGGGTAAATCCTCTTATTGTACTTTTAATACCAATTTCTAATAATAACCAATATATATCATTTAATAATTTTTTAGATACAGATGTTAATGATATTTCTGGAGTTTTTGTTTTTTTATGTATACAACCATCTGCACTAAATAAACCACTTAATAATGAAAGTATAATATCTCCTCCCATTTTTTTTATACAATCATTTATGCCTTTTGATGATGCTTTTGTAATTTTTAAATCATATTTTTTTAATATATATTCAATAAAACTTTTTTTTGATGTTTGCCATATATATACTCCATTTTTATCTAAATAACATTTTTTTGTTTTTGTAAAATTACTATATTTACTATTTTCTAAATTATTATATAATTTTAATAATATATTTACTATTTTATCTTTTGCATATGTATCATTATTACCAAAACAAACTCCAATTGAACATCTATCATTATTCTCTCTCTTTGAAATCCATCCATCACCTATTAACCATCCTATTGCAAGTGCTTCTTCATTAACTTTACAATTTTTATATTTTTCTAATGTTTCAAATTCTGGATAATATAATTTATCACCGACTTTTAAATTTTTTAATTCTACCCATTCTAATATATCATTTTTATTATTATATTTATCATATTTTGTATTTATATATTTTATAAATTTATGATTTTCAGTTGCAATAATTTTATTTTGTATATATTTATTATTAAAACTAATTTCATATACATCTTTGATACCATTATTGATTAATTTACCTTTTAAATTACTATATTTAACTATATTATTTTTATCATTATCTAATGGTACTACTAATTCTTCATCATTATAATCTTTGAGATTTATATAACCATTTTTTGTTAATATTTTAGTATCTCCTACTAAACAAACAGCACACTCTTCAGGTGAAGTATATTCAATAATTTCCGTACAAAGATTACTTGATTGAATAGTTCCTAAGTTTTGTTGATTTGATTTACTATTACATGCATCTTTATATAACATATAAGGAGTACCAGTTTCGATTTGAGAATCAAGAATTGCATTCCATAATTTTCTAGCCTGAATTTTTTGTGTATATTTATTTTTAGAAACATAATTTAAATATAAATCTTCAAATTCTTTGCTATGACATTTATCTAAACCTGGACATTCATTTGGACACATTAAATACCATTCTTTATTTTCTTTAACTTGTTTCATAAATAAATCTGGAATCCATAAACCTAAAAATAAGTCTCTACATCTTTCTTCTTCATTTCCATGATTTTTTCTTAATTCTAAGAATGAAAAAATATCATTATGCCATGGTTCTAAATACATAGCAAAAGAACCTTTACGTTTTCCTCCACCATTATGAACTAAACCAGAATGTGTTAAATAATTATGATTATTTTCAATTTCTAAGTCATATACTAAACCATTATAATCATATGTTGTAATTTCACTAACTCTACTATATAAAGTATTATTATATTCAATAAATTTAAATAAATTACCCTCTTCGATATTATAAATGTCTGTTATTAGTTTTTTCTTTGGGATTCTAAGAACATATGTTTTCTTTTGTGTTGTAATATATTCATCTTTTCTAATCTCATGTGTTTCTCCAACTCTATCTCTTTTGTATCCAGAAGTTAAAATACCACATCTTAATAACATATATCTAATTGATTCGATAACTTGTTTTGAATTTAATTCTAATGTTATTTCTTTATAATAACATCCATCAGTCAATAATAAACCTTTAATAATATTAAGAATCTTATTTTTAGGTAAATGTAACATATTTTCCATAATTATTTTTTCATCATTATCATCATATAACATATCTCTAGTAAATGGAAATTCATTTGTTAATGTCCATCTTAATTTTACTATTTTATCATTTATTGTTTCAGTATAATGAATTAATTTTTTCGATAAATAATTTTTAACAAAATTAACTAATTCTATTTTTGTAGTATTATTTAAACATATACCACTTGATTTTGAATTTTTACAAATATAACCATCACCTATTAATATACCATACATAAAACAATCATCTAATGTATATTCTAATATATCTTCTTCATATGTTGGAATTGGGAATCCAATTAAATCATCTGTTGTTATATCTTTAATTTCAACCCATTCTGGTTTAATTATATTTTTTTCTAATCTATTTTTTATAACATTATAATTTAATCCTTTTTTTTGATTAGTAATACATAAAAATGGATGATATTCAGTAGCATTAATATCATAAATTGAATTTAATAATTTCATATTATACATTTTTTCTTTTTTATTATAATGCATTATTTTTTTAACTTTTTGAAAACTTCCATCATTTGTAACTATTTCATCATTTATTTTTAATTTTTTAATTTCTTTAATTCCATTTTTTGTATATAAGATTGTTTCTGGTGTTATACACTGGTCAACATATCGTGCAGTGTTGTTAAATACTCTTAACATTGGAATAGTACCATTAGAATAACCATTAGTACCCTTAATATAAGAACCATTTGATCTAATTTTATGAATTGCTAATCCAATACCACCTGCATTTTTTGATATTTTTGCTGTTTGTTTTAATGTTTCATAAATACCTTCAATGCTATCTTCTTGCATTTGTAATAAAAAACAACTTGATAATTGAGGCCTAGGTGTACCAGAGTTAAATAATGTAGGTGTGGCATGTGTAAAATATTTTTGACTCATTAAATTATATGTTTCGATTGCTTTATCCAAATCTTTACCATGTATACCAATGGAAACTCTCATTAACATATGTTGTGGTCTTTCAATAATTTTTCTATTAATTTTTAGTAAATATGCTTTTTCCAATGTTTTAAAACCGAAATAATCATAATTATAATCTCTATCATATAATATTGCAGAATTAATTTTTTTTCTATTGTTCATTACAATTCTATATAATTCTTTTGAAATAAGCGAACCCTTTTCATTTGTTTTTTCATTTACATAATTATATAATTCATCTATTACTTGTGAAAATTTTTTTTTTGTTTTTTTATGTAAATTTGATATACATATTCTTGATGCTAATATACCATAATTAGGATGTTCAGTTATTAAATTTGCACAAATTTGTGATGATAATTCATCTAATTCTTCAGTTAAAATATTATTATACATGCCATTAATTATTTTTTTTGTAACTTTAAGTAAATCAATACTATTTATATCAATTTCCCACATAAGTTTTTTTAATCTATTTGTAATTTTATCATAGGAAACTTCTTCGGTTGTATTATCTCTTTTTGTAACATACATAGTTATAATATATGTAAGTAAAATAATAAATTTTATTTTTTTAAATTAATAATATAATAGAAAAAAATATATAAGTATATTTAATTATAATTTAATTTTTTTTATTTTTTTTATATTGTCTTCTTAATTTTCTTCTATAATCTTTTCTTGCTCTCTCTCTTCTTTTATTTTCTTTATCTTTTTTTTCTTCTTTTGTTAATGTTTTTTTATCATTACCTAAAAAATTTTTAATCATTTGAAATTGATTACCTAAATTTTTTAAATTATTAATATCACTTTCTCCAATGAGATTTAATTCTTTTACTTCTGTAATAAAATTTTTTACAAATTTTTCTACAATAGTTTTTATGTTATCTAAATTAATAGTATCATTTTTAAATGATTCTTCTACTTTTTTTAATACATCTTGTAATTTTTTATTTTCAGTAACTAATTTTTCAATTTGTTTTAAATCTTTTGTTTTTTGAAAATCATTATATATATCTGTAAGAGATGTAATAAAATCATCTTCATTAATTATACATCTAAATTTATCTAATTGTTCTTTCATTTCTGGTTCTTCAATTAATTTCATAAAAATATTTTTAATTTTTAATAAATTATCTTTATTTAAAAATGTTTCTGAAATTTTTTTAACAGTTTCATTTTTTAATATTGTATCAACCATTTTTTGTTGTTCTTTTGGGATATTTGATTTCAATATTTCTTCTAATGATGAATTTTTCATACCAGTTGTTTTTCTTAATTGATGTTCTAAATTATTTCTTAATTTTTTATTATTTAATATTTTTTTCATTTTATTACTATTCATTATATCATTTGGATCAAATCCATGATTACAATTATCTGAACATTCATGTTCTTTTTTTTCTGGTTCAAATAAAATTTTTACTATTTTTCCTTGAATATTATCAAATTTATTAATAATATATTTTTTATCTTCTTCTTCTAATGTTTCATATAATTCTTTAAATGATGTTTGGTTGAATATTTTTAAATTATATAATGTATTTTTATTATTATCTATTTCTTGATTTAATTTTATTAATAAATTATTATTCATATTAATTTTTTGATATATTTTTTTTAATAATATATATTTTTTTTTATATTCTGTATTATTTTCATTTTTTTCTAACTTATTAAATATATCAACTAATTCAATCTTAACTGATTCCATTATAATAATCATTAAAAGATTATATTTAATATATTTTTATAAATTATTTTATAAAATATATTAAAATTTATATAATATATTTTTTATATAATAATAAAAATGAGTAAAAACCAAATGATTATGGGTGTATTCAACAAAAAATTAATGGAATTTGTAAAAGAAGTAATTGAAATGTATCCAGATAATAAAGATTTTAAATCTATGAGAAGTCAATTAAGAATGATTATGTCTTCTGCTGAAAATTTACCAATTCAAAAATTCAAAGAATTAGTTACAATCCCATATAGTAAAAAAATTTATGAAAAAGATGAATTATTTTTTTTAGAATTAGATTTATCTGGTACACCATTTGAAAGTTTTAATTATCTAAAAAAAATGTGGAAAACTACAACACCAACTACAAAAGAAGCAATGTGGAAATATGTTGAATTATTAACAAAATTATCTGAGAAATTTCAGTAAATAATAAAATATTTTATATCAATTATAAAATTGATTATAAAATAAAAATAATGAAATAATGAATATATATAAAATACATGACACAGATAATAAATTATTAATATTATATTTTTCAAAAAACGAAATAGAATATAAAAAATTTAAAAATAATAAAAATAATATTCCGTATATATATTATATTTATGATAATGATATAGCAAATTTAATCTATTTGTATACAAATAAAAATAATAGAAAAAAAGGATATGCGACAAAATTATTAAAAAAATCAATAAAAATTTTAAAAAATATGAATATTAAAAAAATAGAATTAGATGATATGTCAGATAATAATTGGAGTGAACATAATATATATATAAAAAATGGTTTTAGTTATATTAATAATTTTCCAGAACCAGAAATGATTATGTTTTTATAAAATATTATAATATTTTATAAAAATTATAATTGTGCAATATTACTTTCTAATAAAGTCATTGGATTTAATTCATATAAAATTTTCTTTTTTGTTTCTTTTATATATTTTAATCTTTTTTCATATTCATTATTTTGTATACTTTTAATAATTGTATCTAATGCGATATTTGGTTTTTCTAAATCTACATTTATAAATGATTTTTCGTGTAAATAATTTTTAATATTTGGACAACCCCAATAAAAACATAAAGTTTCACATACAATTGGATCTAAAATTTTTTCAGTAAAATAATTTATTTGATCTATATTTTCACCCATAAAATTATAATAATAAGGTAATAATGCATTCTGTCTTTTATCAATATCTCCTAGATGATTTTTTAAATTTAATTTATCATATATACCACTTTTTTTTCTTCCATATATTAATGGTTTTATATTAAATTTTTCTAATTGATCAAAATATCTTAAGAAATTTACTCTTAATTTATGACCTTTTAACATAATTAAATCTGATGTCACACATGTTACTTTATTTTTATTATTTTCATCTTTTATGATTTTATCTTTTAATAAATCATTTACATTTATATCAACATTCCAATTACACCAATTTTTTTTATTATTATATAAAAAATTTTCTTTTAATTTCCATATATTCCATTTTTTACATGATAATGCAGGTTCATTCATTACATATATTGTTTTATCTTTATCATAATCTTGTAATTTATTATTTAAATATGGATGATTAATAATTACATTATAATCATAATTATCACGATCTATTTTTATATTATGATAACCTTTAATTATAAATTTTTTCATATATTCATTTATATTTTTTTCATCATAATTACATAAAAATTTTAAAGTTTTAGATTTATTCATATTATATATATTTAATAAATAATATCAATTTTATTTTTTATATTTATATCTTCCACCATTTTGTATTTTTCTTTCATTTTTTAATTTATCCATTGTTGCAAAAATATCATCAATTTGTGTTTTTGTTAATTCTGTTTTTTTACCTGATAAATTTTTATAAGTTCTTGCAAATATTCTTCTTTTATATTTTTTCATTCCATTTAACATTATTGCTTTTTTTTTATTTGATGATACTAAATTTAATGATTTCATTGAATCTACTAAATTATCAATATCCTTATCTTTTTTATTTTTTATATTTAAATTTTCCATTCTATTAATAAGATTATCCATTTCATCAATTGACATTTTTGAGAATTTATTATTTATTTCATTAATTAAATTGTCTTCAATTGACATTTTTGAAAATTGTTTATTTAAATTGTTCATTTATATATTATTATATTATTTTATTTTTTTTTAAATAATTTTTTTCATATAAAGTTAAGTTTTTATATTCATCACCTTGTAGTTTTTTATAATTATTTAATATATTATTATCTTTATTAATTACACTTGGAAATGTAAAAAAACATTTATATTTTCCTTGTAAATAATACATTGGTACTATTCCATTCATATATGTACTATATTTACTAAGTTCATATCTTTGTTTTTCATCTATAAATTTATTAATTATATCACCATCACATAAATTTTCTGATATATTTTTTATAATATTAATATTATTTTTACTATATTTTGATAATTTTATATAATTTTCTCTTAAATGTGAACTAACAATAAATGGTTCATTATAATATAATTGTTCTTTTTCATTTAATTCTTTTATATTATTTATATTGAAATTTTCAAAAACTTTATTCATCAAAATAAATGAATCATTTACTTTTTTATCTTGTTCTCGATTTTTAATTTTTTCCCTAGTTTTTTCATTGAATTTTATTGTTTTTTTATTTTTCATAAGTAAAGTTTCTATATTTATATAAATTTTTTCAATATTTTCATCTGAAATATCTATTATTTTTTGAAATATTTTTTCATATGTTTCATTCGAATATTTTATATTTTCATTATTACATATATGTTTTATATGTTTTACTAATAATTCATTCTTATATTTTCTAATATTAAAAATTACAACATCTTCTATTTTTTTAAATTCTTTTATATTTTTATCACTTATTAGAATAATAATTACATTTTTTACTTTATTAATTATACTTGTAATATTTTTTATTTTTGTTATAATTTTATTTTTATCTTTATATTTTATATTATTTAATTTTATATCATCTATTAAAATTATTTTTTTTATAAAAAAACTATATTGAAATATATTTTCATCTAGATTATCATCAATTGAATATTTAAATAATTTATAATTATTCTTTTTTGAAAATATCTCAACGAATGTTGTTTTTCCTAGACTTTTTTTTCCAGTTATTATAAATTTATTTCTTTCTCCTTCTAATATTTCTTTTTCAATTGATATATATCTTTTATTATTACCTATAATTTCATTATATGTTTTCGGTTTATATCTATTTATAAATGACATAATTATTTTATATTTTTTTCAATTTTATTTTATTGATTTTTATAACTTAAATAATTTATTATATAATTAATATTAAATCCAAAATTATTTAATAAAATTTTATTTAATATATTATAATTTATTTTTTTTAGATTATTAAAATTAATATTATGTGAATTACTTATACTTATATAATTTAAATCAATAATATTATTACTATTCTTTTTCATCATAATTCTTTTAAATAATGTATATTCTCTAAATATTTTATCTTTTATAAAGTAATAATTATTTAATTTTATATATTGATAAAAATCATAACTTATATACTCTAAAAAACATTTCATGAAAATATTTAAATTTTCCGTTTTTTTATTCACATTATATATACATAAATTACAAAATATCAAACTAACCTTTTTATATTTTATATTATAAAAATTAATATTATTTAATATAAATAATTCACTCATTATTAAATTATCAAATTTATTAAATATATTATTATCAAAATTATTCATTTCATATATTATTTTATTTTTTATTGTTACTTTATTGAAATTACATTTACAATTATCACATTTATATTCAAAATCTATATTATTATCATTATAATTATTATAAATATTTTTTATATTACTATATTTTTCAATTAATTCAATTATATCTTTAATGTATATATTTATCATTTTTAATATATATTTTCTATATATTAAAATATTTATTTTTATAATATATAAAAATGAATAAAATTATATTGAATGAAGATAATAAAAAATTATTCTTACAAATTAATCCAGATTTCGTTGATGATAAAAAATTAAATATTTTTTATAATAGAATAGAATACTTATTAAATAATATTGATAATCTTATAAATGATATCAAAACAAATGGTTTCAATGAAGATTTCACTGATATAAATTTAACAAAATGGTTTTCTTATATTTCAAAAATTATTGTTCATATTGAAAATATAAAAAATATTAATGATGGTGAAGAAAAATTAGAATTATTAATTGCATTTATAACAGTAATTATAATTAACTTTATTCCAACGTCAAATGATATAAAAAAAATATTAATTAATAAATTAATTGATATTATCCCAGATATAGCTGATAGTATAATTTCTGCATCTAAACAAATTCATAAATTCACATTTAAAATTTTAAAAATATTAAAAAAAAAATTATGTAAATGTATTAAATAAATATATAATTATTATATATAATGTTTATTAAACCATATATTTTTTTATTTCAATATAAAAATTATAATATTAAGTTAGTATCTACAATCCATAATAAAAGAGATTTAAATATTGATGAAATAAAAAGTTTAATTGATGATTCAGAAAAAAGAAAAACATGTTATTTATTAGAAACTGATTTCAGAAAAAAAAAAAATGAATTGAGAAAACCTTTCGGAGATTTTACATCTAAAATTTTTGTAAGAGAAATAGTAAAAATTGAAAAAAATACAAATAATTCTTCTATTACTAAAAAACAATCTGAAAATACATCAAAAATTGAAAAAAATACAAAAATAATGTGAACGAATATATTTACGAAAAATGTAAAATATTCAAAATATCAAATATAATTCTTCAATCAAATAAACTTGCGGTTTATAGAAACAC
>Ga0181569_10001671_pt1 | contig 17530 bp, 18 predicted proteins | sample 101ome_19_FD_132452 | JGI IMG/M metagenome (GOLD analysis project Ga0181569, IMG submission 132452) | Coastal salt marsh microbial communities from the Groves Creek Marsh, Skidaway Island, Georgia - 101405AT metaG (megahit assembly) | ecosystem: Environmental > Aquatic > Marine > Intertidal...
TACTATATTACCATCCTGTAACCCAAGAATTAAATATTCTGAGTTCTTAGTTGTTTCTACAACCTTAAGGTTTATCAAATTCAGAGAGTTATTATTTCTTAAGATAGCTTTAGAATTTATATCCAAAGAAAATAGACCATTTGAACTAAAAGAGTAGATGTTATCATCAAAAAAAACTATATGAAGAGGGTCTCGAATATTGAGATGAAAATCCCAATCATTATCAGTTATAGATGTTTGTGCAACTAATTTTAAATTAATAAACAGCAGTAAAATAAATCCTCTACAAAAGATCATATGTCAATTATTATTAATTTTAAATAAAATGAAATTAAATCATATAATTTTATACTTGAACGAAAAAAAAATTTAAAAATTGGATTTAAAAAAATCAATTGATAATCATTTAAAAATAGTTGAAAAAAAATTTAGCTTAGGTAAAATAAAAGGGATTGATATAATTAATATTACAGAATCCAAACAACTCAATCTTTTAATTATTAAAAGTCTTTATGATCAGTGGATATTAAACTTTGAAAAAAATAAATTAAAATATTTTAACTATGAGGCAGCAGATGTAGTTAAGGCTTCAGAAAATATGATGAACATACTTTCAAATAATATATCTATTGAGTTTAATGATTTTAAAATTATATTCAAACAAGCTTTTGAAAAACTTATATTCCTTACTACTGATCCAAAAGAGTTTATAAAAAAAGACTTACTAAGTTCAAATTTATATGATGAAGAAAAGCTTGAAAAAAAATCAAAATATTTTAAATATTATAAAGAGCTTTTCGACATTCTCATTAATAAAATGAAAGAAAACAATGAAATATCTTTAAAAGCTTCAGAAATTATTAATTACATAGATGAAGTAACTATTGATATAAATAAGAGTTTAGTCAACGAAACATGTAATTTAGTTGGTTGCGATAAAGAGAATTTATTTAATATAACTATCAAAAAAGAATCGGATTATTATTCCTTTTTTTCTTTAACCTCAAAAGAAGTTGACAACTTAATACTTGAGGCATCATCAAAAGAAACCTTTGAGGAAGCAGCAAACATTATTTTAAATAATATAAATAATGATTATAGTAATAAACTCACATCAAAAGAAATAAGAAGTTTATTACATAAATTAAAAAAAGATCAATCATTACCTGCCTAATATTGCAGACTTTACTCCATTTAACTTTAAAAAAACAAAAAGTAATAAGCTGAATGATAATAAAGATGACCCACCGTAGCTAATTAAAGATAGAGGAATTCCTATTACAGGAAATAAACCCAAGGTCATTGAAACATTTATTGTGAAATGAAATAAAAATATAGAGAAAACTGAATAACCAAACACTCTGGCAAATCTATCTTTTTGCGCTTCAGACAAAATTAAAATTCTATATAAAAATATTACATATAGAATTATAAATATCATAGATCCGAGATAACCAAATTCCTCACCAATCACAGAAAAAATAAAATCAGTACTTTGAATAGGAACAAAATTGAGACCTGTTTGAGTTCCTTTTAAAAATCCCTTGCCAAATACTCCCCCAGAACCTATCGCAATTTTAGATTGAGTAATATTCCATCCAGAACCAAGTGGATCAGAACTTGGGTTTATTAATGTCTCAACTCTTTGTTTTTGTTTTGGAGTAAGAATATTATTAAGGACAAATCCCTGACCGTTAATTATTAAGATAGATAGAACAAAAAGAATAAATGAATTAATCACCTTTCTAATATCTTTAATTGAAAGGCCAACATAAACTAAAAAAACAACTGTAATAATTATGTATAATATATAAGTATCAACTAGGAGACCAAAAACAAATATTAATACAAAAGCGATTGAAAAGATTAAAAAATTTAGAGACAACCCCTCCCTTAAAAAAACCAAAAAAAAGGAAAAATAAACAAGGGCTGTACCTGTATCTCCTTGTAATAATATAATTGAAGACGGCAATAAAAACACCAATGAAGTTAAAATAATATGTTTAATGTTTCTGAGATTAATAGAATAAGAGTCAAAGATTTTTGCCAGAAATAAAGCTGTTGAAAATTTAGAAAACTCAGAGGGTTGAAATTTCAATCCAAATAAATTAAACCAAGATGAATGACTGTTCACCTCTTGTCCAATGAATAACACAAGAACTAATAAAAAAAGAGATAATCCATAGAGAGGAACAGCTAAATCAAAAATAAATCTATACTCTAAAATCGAAATAGCAAAAAAGACAAAAAGGCAAATAAAAATCCATATAAGCTGCTTAAATGATTCGTTTTGAAAAGATAAAAAACCATAACCATCAGTATTTTGTGAGGAGTATATAGAGAGAAAACCAATTAATAACATGGTAAAATAAATTCCAGTTATTATAAAATCATTAGAAAAAAAATTATTGCTTATCTTCCTCATCTATAAAATCTCCTTTTAAAACATAGTCCTCCAACCAGCTTCTTTTTATTGATTTAAAAATATATTTTTCAGCAGCTAAACTAGCAATTGAAGCAGCTGACCTGCCTCCCCAGCCAGAATTTTCAATATATGCAGCGATAGCGATTTTAGGTTCGTTTTTAGGAGCAAATCCAATAAAGCCCGAATGATCGTAGCCATGTGGGTTTTGGACGGTACTAGTTTTGCCACATATTTCTAACTCCTTCATATATGCCCTTCTAGCTGAACCAGAGACTACAACCTCTTCCATAGCCTCAACAACATAATCAAAATGATCTCTGTCTATATCAACATAATTTTTATTAGGTCTTGACAATTTTTCTCCGTCAATTTCTAAAACTAAATTAGGATCTATGAAATATCCCCTATTAGCCATTATTGCTGCAAAGTTTGCCATTTGAATAGGTGTAACGAGAAGTTCACCCTGACCAATACTTAACGAATAAACATTGGAAAACTTCCATCTATTTTTTCCATAATAAGAATCATAATAGTTTGAGGAGGGAATAAACCCTGAGTTTGAAGAAGATATATTGAAGTTTAATTTTGATCCTAGACCAAACATTTTAACATAATTTGACCAGTTTTCTAGGCCAATACTTGAATCAACATAGGTATTAGGATCTCTGTTTTCATTAATAATTTTTCTAAATAATTTAAAAAAATAATTGTTTGAAGATTTGACAATAGCCTTTTCTAAATCATACAAACCTTCGGGAGCTAGATCCCCAATACTTGATAGATCAACATAAATCTTATCATCATAACTAACGATATTTTTTTCGAGACCAATTAAAGCTTGAATTAATTTAAACATAGATCCCGGCGGGTAAGTGGCCATAAGGGCTCTATTGTAAATAGGTTTTAAAGTATCTCTCTGCAGATTCAAATAATTTGATGAAAAATCTTTTCCAGATAATAGATTAGGATCGAATGAAGGGGATGAAGCTATAGCTAAAATATTTCCAGTAGAAGGTTCTATTGCAACGACACTACCAACTTTGCCATATAGTAACTTTTCAATATACTGCTGTAAGGATGCGTCAATGGTTAACTTTAAATTTTTTCCATTTGCAACTAAAACATCATCAAGACCCTCATTAAAACTTCCTGCTGACATTCCGTTAACATCATAAAGTTTTAATTTATATCCCTTATTACCTCTTAATAAGCCCTCAAAAGCTTTCTCTATACCTGAAAGTCCAACTAAATCTCCAAGTACATAATAATCAGTAGTGTCTCTTTCCAAATCATTTGGACCTATTTCAGCAACATAACCTAATGCATGAGATAAAATTGGAGACTTATAAAACCTAGTTGGCTTTGGATTATGAAAAATTCCTTTAAAATCATATAAATCACTTTGAATGCTTGCAAACTTTGAATGGCTCATTCCTTTATAAAAAACAGATGGTCTATAAATCGAATATTTTCTTGCTCTTTCATAACTGTTTTTAAATTCATCAATTGATAATGAAAAAGAATTTAAAAGTTTTGTTGTATCCCTGACACTAAATTGTTTGGGAATTATGTAAAAGTCATATGTTGGTTTATTTTCTACAATAACAGAATCATACCTATCAAATATTATTCCTCTTGAGGGATATACTGATTCTAGGTGTACCGTGTTATTTTCAGATAACTCATGGTACTTATCCTCATAGATTTGAAGATAAAATAATCTTAGAGAAATAATAATAAAAATAACTAGTAGTATTAATTTAAAAATTAAAGACTTATCTCCACTCATTACTTAAATTATTATTTAAAAATAAATACTGAAAAATAATAACCAGTATATAGTTTGCGATAGAAGATAATGAAATAAATAAAAGATTATTTAATGATAGAAAGCTTTCAGACTCAAAAAGAGAAAGTATAGAATAAAAAATAAGTGTTATAGGAAACGCATAAACAAAAAACTGAAATCCACCAACAGTTAGAATTGAAAGAATACTAAACTCTTCAGTTTTTTCTTCTCCTACTACTTTAAGAACCCAAAGATTTCTAAAATAAGATATTAGGACGCATGTTAAAGAATATAGTCCTAATGAATCATTAAAGACATCAAAAAGCAAACCAAGAAAAAAAGAAACTATTAAATTTTCTTTAGAGTCTTTTTCATACTTATATAATAATAGAATCATTACCAAGGGAGATATTATAATATAATTGAAAAATAAAACTTTATTTAAAACAAATACTTGTAAAAAAAGCAATAAAAGAAAAAGAGTAATATTATTCCTCATCAGTTCTTTTTTCTAGATTTTTCTTTTCCTCATACATAGAGTTATTTATTACATACACCTTTGATAAATTGTAAAAATTCTGAGATGATGAAATTTCAATATCATAAAAGTTAGAATTTACATCGCTATTTATTGAGATTATATTCCCTATTAATAATCCTTTAGGATAAATAGCATCAAAAGAAGAACTAATAATTTTTGCGCCTTCAACTATATCTAAATGCTTAGGGACATAAAGTAGTTTTAACCTTGTGGGATCTGATCCGTCCCAATTAACTGAAGATAATGTTCTGCTTTCTTCAATTAATGATGAAACAAAAAAAGATGTGTTTAGAAGAGAAATAACCGTTGAGAAATTATCTGAAACATATTTTATTTTCCCAACAATACCTAAGCTTGAAATTACTCCCATCCCTTCTTTGATTCCATCTTTACTTCCTCTGTTTATAGTTATATAGTTTTTCGTTTTTCTAAGCGAGTTATTTATAACTTCTGCTTCTATTAAACTAAATGAATAACTATTTAATGAATCATTATATAGATTCTCTGAAGTATTAATAATTTTCTCTTTTAATAATTTATTTTCCGTTTCTAAAAGTTTATTTTTTTCTTCTAATCTAAAATAGTCAGTAATAGATGTCTGAAAAGAAAATACAGTTCCAATAATATAGTTTGAGGAATTCAAATACTTTGTTTTTAAAACAAAGTTGTCATTTACCAAAAAATAGGACGAAAAAAATACTAATAAGTAAAAAGTGATAGAGTAGTTATATAAGCTTATAAATTTTATAAGGTTACGCATTTTATTTTTAAGACATTAATACTGCTCTGAATCCATCTATGTTTTTTAAAGCTATTCCCGTTCCACGAACTACAGCTCTTAATGGTTCCTCAGCTACGTGGATAGGAAGCTTAGTTTTTAAATTAAGCCTTTTGTCAAGCCCCCTTAATAATGCACCGCCACCAGTAAGGTATATTCCGTTGTCATATATATCAGCCGAAAGCTCAGGCGGTGAACTTTCTAAAGCCTTTAAAACAGCTTCTTCTATTTTTGAAATTGATTTATCCATCGCAAATGCTATTTCTGAATAGGTTATTTTAACAACTTTAGGAATTCCAGTTACTAAATCTCTACCTCTTATATCTAAGTCTTCAGGAGCATCTTTTAGTTCTGTCATTGCTGATCCTACTTCAATTTTAATTTTTTCTGCAGATCTTTCTCCTATTAGAAGATTATGCTGCCTTTTCATATAATCTAAAATATCATCTGTAAAACTATCTCCAGCTACTCTAATTGATTGATCTGCAACTATACCAGAAAGCGCAATAATAGCAATCTCTGTTGTTCCGCCTCCAATATCTACTATCATAGACCCAACTGGCCTTTCAATATTAATTCCAATTCCTATTGCAGCAGCTAGTGGTTCATGAATCATATAGACTTCCTTTGCTCCAGCGTGTTCTGCTGAATCTCTTACTGCCCTCTTTTCAACTTCAGTTATACCTGATGGAATGCAAATTACCATTCTATGTGAAACTGGGAAAAACCTTTTACCACTATCGATCATTTTAATTAACCCTCTAATCATATGCTCAGCAGCGTGAAAATCTGCAATAACTCCATCTTTAAGTGGTCTGATTGTTTTAATGTTTTCGTGAGTTTTCTCATGCATTTGCATTGCCTCAGACCCAACGGCCAATACTTTATTAGATATTCGATCTATTGCTATTATAGATGGCTCATCGACAACAACAGAACCTTTACTTATAATAAGAGTATTTGCTGTTCCTAAATCAATAGCTAAATCGTTATTAAAATAATCAAAAAACCCCATGTGATTAATTTTTATTGGTTTATAAATACAAAAGTAAGAAATTATATCTTATAGTATAACTAATGATAAAAATGTCTTGTTCCAGTTAAATACATAGACATTCCTCTTTTATTACAAGACTCAATAGATAAGTTATCTTTAATTGATCCTCCAGGCTGAAGAACCCCTTCAATTCCAGCCTCCGAAGCTATCTCTATACAATCTGGAAAAGGGAAAAAAGCGTCTGAAGCCATGACTGATCCTTCAAGGTCAAAGTTGAAAGTTTTAGCTTTTTCTATTGCAAATTTTAAGGCATCTACTCTGGAGGTTTGCCCAACTCCACTAGAAAGCATTTGCTTATCTTTAACTAGTACAATAGCATTAGATTTTGAATGCTTAACAATTCTATTGGCAAATTCTAAATCTTCAATTCTTGATTGATCCAATTTCTTTTTGGTCACTAATTTCCAAGATTTATAATCCTTAATTTCATTATCCACATCCTGTTTTAATTTTCCATTGAGAATATCTCTTGAAATATGAGATTTATAAATTTTTTTCTTCTGAATTAGAATTATTCTATTCTTCTTAGACTTCAATAAATTTAATGACTCCTCAGTATATTTTGGGGCAATAATTATTTCAAAAAACAAATCATTAATTTTTTGAGCTGCATTTTCATCAATTACACTATTGTATATTAGAACACCGCCAAAAGCAGATAATGGGTCTGCATCAAAAGCTTTAGAGTAAGAAGTTTGAGCATCTGTTGAAGAAGCAATTCCACAGGCATTATTATGTTTTAAGATTGCAAAAGTAGGGTCTTCAAATTCAGAAATTAAACTTAGTGCCGAATCAACATCTAACAAGTTATTATAGGAAAGTTCTTTTCCATTAATCTGGTTAAAAACATCTTTAATATCACCTTTAAATATTCCTTTTTGGTGTGGATTTTCACCATATCTTAATTTTTTATATACGCCAGTATTTAATCCGAAATATTCTTCAATTTCAGAATCGTAATTGGACACCTCAGAAAAAGCATCGAAGGCCATTCTTTTTCTAAAGTTAATATCTGAAGAAAAATTATTATCTAATAGATATTTTAAAACCTCACTATATTGAGATCTCGAAGATACTATAACAACATCTGAAAAGTTTTTTGCGGCTGCCCTTATTAAAGAAACACCTCCAATATCTATTTTCTCAATAATGTCCTCTTCATTTTTACTTGACTCAACGGTTTCTTGGAATGGATAAAGATCAACTATTACCATGTCTACTTTAGGAATATTATATTTTTTTATATCCTCTAAATCTGATGCATTCTCTTTTCTTGAAAGAATAGCACCAAAAACTTTTGGGTGCAATGTTTTTACCCTACCACCAAGAATTGAGGGATAATCGGTTAAAGACTCTACAGCTGTTACAGGTATATTAAGTTTCTCAATGTAACTTTTTGTGCCTCCGGTTGATATTATTTCAATATTGTTTTGGTGGAGTTTAGAACATAGTTCGTCTATACCCTTTTTATTAAAAACAGATATGAGTACAGATTTTATTTTTTCCATCCACAAAAGTAATATTATAATTGATTTAACAAATATTTTTCAATGATTTGGGGATAGTATTTATATTCTAAATTATGAATTCTAGAACTCAATGATGCAACATCATCATTATCGAATATAGGTGTCGACTTTTGAAACAATATTTTTCCTTCATCATATTTTTCATTTACAAGATGAATAGTAATTCCTGACTCTTCCTCATTTGATTCTAAAACGCTTTTATGAACATGGTGTCCATAAAAACCCTTTCCTCCAAACTTTGGCAAAAGAGAAGGGTGAATATTTAATATTTTATTCTTAAATGTTTTTATAATTTTAGATGGCACTAATCTCAAGTAACCAGCTAAAATAATATGGGTAACCTTATGATCTTTGATTTTTTCAAGTAAAACTTCTGAGGAAGTAGTTATATAATTAAAATATTCACTTTTTACATTTAGGTCTTTAGCCCTCTCTAACGCGTATGCATCTTCTTTGTCAGAAAGAACTATTTCAGGCTTTATAGAATTATGGTTTTGAAAATATTCGCAAATATTCTGAACATTAGTGCCACTACCTGAAGCAAATAAGGCCAACCTAAACATTTTTTAATTTCATTTTATTGAAAGATAGTAAAAGACCAAAAATCATTATAAAAAAGCCTATCCACATCAAATTAATTAATGGCTTTTTTGACGCCTCAATAATAACCCAATTTTTTTGAGTTGTTTCGAAGGAAATTTTGAATTTATCTTCTTTTGGTAAAATTTCAGACAAATAAACTTTAATTCCTAAATCATCAATGATGTCAGGAATTATACCAACTTTATTGTTGTCTATAATGTAAGCAGGCCTAGCAACATACTCCTGATCTTCAGCTAAAATTTTAATATTTGCCTCGACTAAAAACTGTGTGGAATTGATGCCATCTGACTTAGTGTTAATTTTCTCAATTGATGAAACATAATCATTTAAGTAAAAGTTTTCCTTAAGCTTTACATAAACAGAATCTTTTTGAGACCACACCACCTCTTGATCTGGATCTGGATAAGTTCTTACATGAACATAAAAATCTTCCAATATATCATTATTAACATCGGGTGAAAAAACAATCATATCAGAGTTTGAGTCAGTTTGAACTTTAGGAAATAGAGTGATCTTATCATCTCCACTATTAAATAACACTTCAAAATAAGTTATGTCATTATTATCAATCTCAACTGTATCGTTCTCCATAATTAAACTTTCACCTAGCGCAATATCTTTTTTAACAATATGCATATTTAAAAGTGGGATATACTCTAAATAATTTGCTTTAATAAACTCACCACTACTTTTTAATTTTTTCCTAGTACCTAAATACTTTGCGTTGTATTTTCCTATTGTCCTTTCTTCATTCAAAAACAAGAGCATGTTATCATTATTTACCTCGTCTGGAAAATCACTATTCCAAACCAGACCAGTATAATTTTTAGATTGAATAGAAGAGTATCCAGATGAAAACAGAATTCCAATTAACATAATAGCTAGACCAATATGAGAAACAGATCCTGATGAGATCAGGTCTCTTTTTTTATAAAAATAAACCAGCACACTACCATTTGAAAATATTGAAAAAATACTAGAAGTGATTAAAACCATGTAAGAAGGTTTATTTATAGGGTAAAATAATATTATAGCTCCGGATAGGGCCATTGTGAGAATTAATGATCTAGAAAACAATGAAAGCTTTTCATTTGCTTCTTTCCCTCTCCACCAAAGAACCTGAGCAATAGATGATAAAATAGCTAGTGAAGAAGCAAACCATATTTGTGCATTAGAATAAAAAATTTCCTTTTCAATTGGTGGTGCTAAATTAGAAAACCCACCAAAAAACTCGACTATAGCATTATAAACAGGTATAGAAGTTGGGAAAATAACCTGGAAAGACATAAGAATCAGAGTGAAGACTCCAATGTATAACCAAAAATCAGCATTATATATTTTTGTTTCTTTTTCAGAAAAAGGAATTTTTTTCCATCTTATTATAAATAAATAAATACCAATAAAAATAAACGTAAATAAATAGATAAGTAATTGGCCACTCAGGCCAAGGTCTGTAAAAGAGTGTACAGAACTATCTCCTAAAATTCCGCTTCTAGTCAAAAATGTTGAATATAGAATAAGAATGAAACTAACAAAAGATAATATTAACGACATCTTATAATATTGCCTATTTTTCTGAGTTAGAATTATTGAATGTAAGCTAGCAACAAGAAAAAGCCACGGCACGTAAACAGCATTCTCGACAGGGTCCCAATTCCAGTATCCACCAAAGTTCAAGGTTTCATATGCCCAGTAAGCTCCCATCATAATACCTATACCTAAAATTATTATGGATAATACCAACCACTTTTTAGCAGGAGCTATCCAGGACTTATAATCATTAAGCCGTAGAGAAGAAATTGCATAAGAGAAAGGAATAAGAGATACCGCAAAACCTAGAAACAATGTAGGTGGGTGAATAACCATCCAGTAATTTTGCAACAAAGGGTTCAGTCCTGTTCCGTCTTCAGGAATATAATTAGGATCTATTTGAAAGATTGGGGCTGATATAGCATCCCTTAATAAAATAAAAGGAGAGCTTCCTATCTTTAAATCATAAAAATTAACACCTAATATCATTGATGTGAGAAGTAATTGGGTAAAGCCTATCACAACCATTATTGAAATGTTCCACTTTGATGGAGTCCTTAAAGAGAAATAAAGACCTAAAAGTACGTTCCAAAACATCCATAATAAAAAAGACCCCTCTTGACCTTCCCAGAATGAAGATATTTTAAAATAAATTGGCAACAATAATGATGAGTGTTTAAAGGCATAGTAATATCGATAATCATCAGTTATTAAGATGGTATATAAACATATAATAACGCCAAATATTGATAATGCGTGAAATAAATAATTTAGTCTACTAAACCTAAGCCAATCTATTTGATTGCTGTTTTTTTCTAAAATAAGATACCCTACTAAAAAAGATATAGAAAAAACAAAGGAAGAGATGACAAATAGGTGACCAATATTGCCTATAGTAAACATGTAATTAAATTTTAATATTTTCCTCTGTATATTTTGAAGGACACTTTAATAAGATATCATCTGCAACAAAAGTATTATTTTCATAACCTCCAATTACAACAACTTGCTCAGAAAGCAGAAAGTCAGGAGGCATTGGTTCTCCATAAAAAACTTTCTCTTTCATTCCATCCTCATCAATCATTTGGAAAGTAAAACTCATTTTGTCATCGCTTTTCATTAACCCCTGAATTTTATTATCTTCATCTTTGTTGAGTTTTCCTACAACATGAAATTTAGTCAAACTACCTGACTCATAAACATCCTTTGCTTTAGAAAAAGTAACATAAGTGCTGGCATCACCAAAAGTAGAAATTATGATGATTACTATAATACTAATAAAGACTATCGAAATTGCACTTGTGTTCTTCATTTCTTATTATTTAAATTATCAATTTTTTTTTCTAATCTATATAAATACAAAAATAAGGCAGATAAAATTAGTATAAATACGACAACCACAACATATATTTTACCCTCGCTTCTCAAACCGTCAGCCATCGCTACTTCTTGAAATGCAATAACTAGATTTAAAATAAATTTATCCATCAATTATTATTTATTTTTTGAATTTTAAGTTTAATATCTGCTATCCATAAGCCTAAACAAATAAAGCCAATTACAGCAGGATAGAAAACAATTCTCAATTGAGAATTTAAATCATAAACATTAAATCCTGGATTACCACCATTGCCAGGATGTAAAGAATCTGTCAACCTTGGTAAAATAAAAATTAGAGGTATCAACATAGAAAAAGCAAAAACATTATATACTGACGATATCTTTGCCTTTTTTGATTCATCATCTACTGAATTTCTGAGAATAAAGTATCCAAAATATATAAGTAACCCAATAGCAGAACCATTAAGCTTTGGGTCATTTGTCCAATAAGTTCCCCAAGTATAATTTGCCCATATCATTCCCGTAACAATACCTAAAACACCAAAGTATACTCCAACATTAGCATAGTTATAGGATTTTAAATCATATCTTATATCCTTGGTTGAAACAAATCTATACGCATTAAAAGAAGATAAAAACAAAAGAAAAATCATTGTGAACCACATAGGAACATGAAAGTATAATACCCTTATTGTTTCGTTCAGGATTGGTAATCTTGGAACATCAAATAATATACCAGCAGAAGCTGTGTAAACAAGAAGTATTATAGAAAGTATTTTTATGTATTTCATAATTAATTTCTCCACAAAAAACTAAATAGAATTTTTGTCAAGGCAACTAAAATTATATTAAGCAAAATTAAAAGATAGATGTCATCTTGTATAAGATTCCACGAAAATTCTGAGGACGAAATTTTACTAAGTTTTATAAGTAAAATTAATATAGGAATAATAACCGGAAAGCTCAATACACTTATAAGCATTGAGTTGTTTTTTACTTGATGGCCTATGGCTGATATAAGTGTTAAACAATTAGATATGCTTAGTGAACCAATTAATAAGAGCGAGATAAAGAAAGAATATGATTGAATAAAATTTCCTAAAAGAAAAGTAAAAAGTATAAATGTCAAGAAAGTTACAAAAACAATAAACAGGAAATTATAGATGAGCTTGGATAATATCAGTTCATCAGGACTTAGTACATAGTAGTAGTAATAATTTCTATTTCCTGACTCCTGAAAAAAACTTTTTGATACTGCAGAAATAGAACTAAACAGAATAATTACCCAAAATATTGAGACCCAGTGTTCAGAGCTCAATATACCAGTAGGCTGATATGATATATAGATTATGTAAATTGAAGAGATCACATATAAGCCAACAGAGAAGAAAAGATGACTTTGGTTAATTTCAATTTTAAAATCCTTATATAATATTGATAATATTTTATTTATCATTGCCCTGCAAAGCTAATAAGAACATATTACATGGATACATCTAAAAACTTATTTCCACACGATCATTACGTTAACGCTGATCGAAGAAAAGAGCTTATAAATCAAAAACCTTTACTAATTTGGTTATCAGGATTGTCTGGCTCAGGAAAATCTACCATAGCTAATGATCTAGAAAAAAAATTATATGAAAACGGTTACCTGTCTTATTTACTTGACGGAGATAATATCAGGATTGGTCTTAACAAAGACCTTGGGTTTTCAGATGATGACAGAAAAGAAAATATAAGAAGAATATCAGAGGTCTCCAGGCTAATGCTAGATTCTGGACTAATAGTTATAACAGCTTTTATTTCTCCATTTGAAGAAGAGAGAGAACTTGCCAAAAGCTTAGTGAAAGAAGAAAATTATTTTTTGGTACATGTAAATTGTTCAGTTGAAAAGTGTGAGGAAAGAGATGTTAAAGGTTTATATAAAAAAGCAAGAGCAGGTGAAATTAAAAACTTTACAGGTATTGATTCGCCTTATGAGATACCAAACAAACCAAATCTAATTGTTGATACTGAAAAAGAAAGCGTTAGTGAATCAGTTAATAAAATTTTCTCTGCAATTAGTAATAAAATAAAGTAGTGTCTAAATACTCTAAAGAATTAGAAATAGCAGTATCTGCAGCATTAGAGGCTGGAGATGAAATAATGGATGTTTACAATAACACAGAAGATATTAATTACGAAAAAAAATCTGATGATTCCCCGTTAACTATTGCTGACAAAAAATCTCACAATAAAATTATGTCTTATCTTGAGGAGACAGGTATCAACATTATAAGTGAAGAAAGTAAAAGTGTGGAATATAATGAGAGAAGAAACTGGGAAGAATATTGGTTAGTAGACCCACTTGATGGCACGAAGGAATTCATAAAAAAAAACGGTGAGTTTACTGTTAATATTGCCCTAATCAAAAACAACAAACCTCATCTAGGAATTGTATACTGTCCTACACAAGAAACTTTATATTATAATGATCACGAAAAAAATGTTTTTAAAAAGGTAGGTGATAATATAACTACTTTAAATAATAGAAGTTCTGTAAATGAAAATTCAGAGGGACTAAGAGTTGTTGTCTCTAGATCACACATGAATGAAGAGACATCAGAGTACGTGAGTAAATTGAGTGATCCCAAATTAATCACATGTGGTAGCTCGTTGAAGTTTTTGTATATAGCTGATAACAAAGCTGATATCTATCCAAGATTTGGTCCGACGATGGAGTGGGATACTGGTGCAGCACACTCAATTTTAAATGCTTTGGGCATACAAGTAATAAATTTAGAGACAGGAAGAGAGCTTTCTTACAATAAAGAAAACTTACTTAACCCACACTTTATTATTAAGGCATAGTCAAATTATGTTTTTATTATTTTCTTGAAATAGAAGAGACAGTCCTATATCTTTGATTTAGATGAAAGAAAGAATTATCACTATACAAGAGGAAATCAAAAACTATTCCGGAACAGAAGCTGAAAGTATTGAAGCTTTCAGAATAAAATACATAAGCAAAAAAAGTGTGATTAATGATCTTTTCGAAGACTTCAAAAAACTTTCTACAGAAGAAAAAAAAGAATTTGGAAAAACTCTTAACGAACTTAAAAATCTTGCCAAAGAAAAACTTTTATCACTTTCTAAGAAGTCTTCAAAAAATGACTCTACAAATAATAATATTGACTATTCACTTCCTGCCGAAGATGACACTGTAGGATCGCTGCATCCACTAAGAATAGTAAGAAATAATATTATTAAAATTTTTAGAGATATTGGGTTTAGCATAGAAGATGGTCCTGAGATTGAAGAAGACTGGTATAATTTTACTGCATTAAATTTTCCAGAAAACCATCCAGCTAGAGAAATGCAAGATACATTCTTCATTTCTAAAGATCCTGACGTTGTACTTAGAACTCATACATCAAATGTCCAGATAAGGCTAATGGAAAAACAAAAACCACCGATGAGGGTTATAATTCCGGGGAGAGTTTATAGAAATGAGACAGTTTCAGCTAAATCTCATTGTTTTTTTCACCAGGTAGAGGGCTTATATATTGATAAAAACGTGAGCTTCAAAGATCTAAAGGATACCTTATATTATTTTGCAAAAGAAATGTTTGGCTCTGACACCAAGGTAAGATTTAGACCTTCCTACTTTCCGTTTACTGAACCAAGTGCTGAGATGGATATCTCTTGGAAAAATGGTTGGTTAGAAATTTTGGGGTCTGGACTTGTTGACCCTAACGTTTTAAAGAATTGTGATATAGATCCCAAAGAATATTCTGGATTTGCTTTCGGGATGGGAATAGAAAGAATAGCAATGCTTAAATATGGTATCGATGACCTTAGATTATTTTCTGAAAATGATAAAAGATTTCTTAAGCAGTTCAGAGGTGCACATTAGGTTATTAATGTTATCATTCATTTTGATCAATGATAGTTTGGCTCAAATTCTACCATCAAGCTTTGGAGTTCATCATAAGAAATCATCATCCGCTTCTGATGAATCTTGTTCAATGTGTGACTATTCAATTGAGGTTGACGGCGCATCATCAGTATCAAATTCTGATAACATAACTTTTTCTTCAGTAGCTATTAAAGATGGATTCTACTCAATAGGGTCTACTGATACTAATCTATAAATGATTCTTTATTCAAGATAGAGTAAATCTCTTCTCCGTTTTTATCTGTAATTATTCCAATACCTATTATTCCAAAGTATTGTTTATTCTCACAGTCATAGAACGAATATACATTATCATTTATCTTAAACCTCCTTAAAAATCCACATTCAGAAATAATCTCCCTCCTTATACTCATCATAAGATCTTTATCTAGTAATCTTACCTCAAAAGTATTTTCAACATTTGAAGGAGTATCTTCTTTATAATAAAATATCTCCCCGATTTCTGAGTGTGTGGCTTTCACAAAAAATTTACTATTTTCTGAGATATTCCAGTAATTTTCAAAAAGAGTTTCTGCAAAATAATCTGAGTTACTCCAATTTTTAATTTGTTGAAACGATAAGTCTTGTGAAAATACAGGATTAGACAAAAAAAGAATCAATATGATTTTCTTCATTAATTTACAATATTACAAGAATTGTATTCGGAATTAATATTAATAAAAATTTCATTTTTTGCTTTCTCAAACCACTTGTCAAGTTCTATGCCCTGCTTTCTATTTAAGGTAAAGTTTCTGAACCTCTGATAGTCTTCCTCTAAGTTACCTAGATGAGGTGGAATTTTCTCTTTAAAATATATGAGTTTGTAAGCAATCTGTCCATCATCAGTTCTGCTCTCAAATGGTATAGATATCTGACCTACGTCCATAGTATCAATAGTAAAATATATAACTGGATCTAACTCCTCAACTAAAACGTTTTCGCTTCCCATAGCATCAGTAAAATACCCCCCAAATGAAGAGGTGAATTTGTCATCTGAATATTCCCTTGCCAACTCTTCGAAAGAAGTAGAATCTGCATAAGCTAAACTTTTCAAACTATCTAAAAAGTCTTTAGTTCTTTGAATATCACTTTCAGAAAATTCTGGCTGCAAAAGAATATGTCTTGAGTTAAATAAGTTTCCTCTTTTCTCAATTAGCTGAATTAAATGAAAACCAAACTGAGTTTCTACCGGCATGGAAATTTCACCTTCTTTTAACTTAAAAACTGCAGCTTCAAATTCTGGTTGAAAAACACCTCTACCAACAAATCCAAGATTTCCACCATTCTGAGCGCTTCCTGGATCCTGACTATATAGTGTTGCTAGAATCTCAAAGCTTTCGCCGTTCAATATTCTATCTCTCATTTTTAATAGTTCGCCCTTAGTTTTATCCTTTTGTTTTTTACCAACTTCGGGAATTTTTACAATTTGAGAGACTTTAACCTGTGTTGAAAAATATGGAAGACTGTCTTTTGGAATACTTTCATAAAAATCTTTAACTTCTTCTGGACTAACTGAAATATCTGTTAATATTTCTTGTCTCATTTTTCTTACAACTAACTGTTCTTTTATATCATCAAAAAGCTCCTTCTTAAATTCAGCAATAGTTTTATTATAATATCTTTCAATTTCTTCTTCGGACCCTATTTGATTAATTATAAGGGCCATCCTAGAGTTTAGCTCCTGATCAACCTGACCATCTTCGACAATTACAGAATCGATTTCCGCTTTTGCAACTAAAAGTTTATTTGTGATAAGATCTTTTAAAACAGCACACTTAGTATTTCCTGAGATCCTCTCTCCTCTAGACAAGATTTCAAGATATGTGCTTTCAAGTTCTGATCTTAATACTATATAATCATCAATTCTCCCAATTATTTCATCTACCACTACACCATCGCTAACTTGTGAAAACACCTGTAATGGTAGGTTTAAAAAAACAAATAAGTATAAAGCTTTTAACCCCTTAATATATTTCATAGTCAACACCTCTAGTTGA
>Ga0181569_10001676_pt1 | contig 17465 bp, 14 predicted proteins | sample 101ome_19_FD_132452 | JGI IMG/M metagenome (GOLD analysis project Ga0181569, IMG submission 132452) | Coastal salt marsh microbial communities from the Groves Creek Marsh, Skidaway Island, Georgia - 101405AT metaG (megahit assembly) | ecosystem: Environmental > Aquatic > Marine > Intertidal...
AGGCAATTGTTCGCGCAGAAAGTGTTGTCGAGGTCTTCGTCATGACAGACGTTCCCGAATCGCAACCGCGTCTCGATCCATTTGATCGGCGAGAGCGTCGGCGCCCTCGAATTGCATCATCGGCCGAATGTAATCAATAAATTTCACGTCAATGACCAGGTCGTAGAGGTCTCGATCGACATCGAAAAGGTGCGCCTCTACCATCCGCGCGTCAACATCGCCGAAGGTGGGGTTGAGACCAATAGACGTGGCGGCCGGAAAATCCACGCCATCAACGGTGACAAGAGTGGCATACACGCCGTCTGCCGGAACAAATCCCTCCACGGGGTTGGACAGGTTGGCGGTGGGATAACCGAGCAAGCGCCCCCGCTGGTAACCGTGGACGACCCGAGATCGAACCGAATGGGGCCTGCCCAACAACTCCGCCGCTTCTACAGCTCGACCCTCCGAGAGAAGACCGCGAATTCGGGTCGATGAGATGCGCTCTCCCCCGGTATGGACGACGTCGTCGACGGTGTGGACGCTAAAGCCGTGACGCTCACCTTCTAATCGAAGCGTGTCGAGGGTGCCCTCTCCTTGGTGGCCGTATCGAAAGTCTTTCCCGACGAGCACGACACTTGCTCCCAGCCCGTCGACAAGGATCGTCTTCGCAAATTCATCGGGGCTTAAGTCAGCGAAGTCTTGGGTGAAAGGAACCACCGCGACGCGCTCAGCTCCTGCGACCATCAGAGCATCGACTTTTTGCTCATTACTCAACAGAGGCTCTGGACAATTGTCTGGATCAAGAAGCTGACGCGGGTGGCGATCAAATGTCACCACGGTCACTTCGGCACCGCCAGAGAGTCGGGCCAGTTCAGAAATTACCTCTTGGTGTCCCCGGTGGACGCCATCAAACTTGCCAATCGTGACCGCACGCTTGCGGTCAGCTCCGGGCAGGTCGGCCACACTAAACGTCGCGCTCACGATTCGTACCTCCGACGTAACCACCACAGTCCTATAAACGGCAAGACCAGAGGGATGAACAAATACCCCTGGCCAAAGCGCGACCACACCGTGTCGGCGGGAAATAGTGCTGGATCCACCACTGTCAACACTCCCACTCCGACAACTCCCAGCGCCTCAAATGCGAGAGCCCAGGTGGCAATAGTGCGTCCACTGGGGTGCGCAGCCGCAATGAGTGAAATCGTGGCCACCAAATAGACCGCAGCGGCAACCGCCGAGAGGCCATAGGCGAGCGGTGCCTGATCAAATTTCGTCGCAATTTGATAGGCCGAGCGACCTAGAGCAGCAAGCGTCAAAATGACGTACACGCTCACAAGAAGGGTGCGAACGCCCCTGCCCGAAGCCGCTTCGTCACTCATGCTTACTCTTTCTTCGTTTCCATCTCGCCGGAGAGGGCTTGGATGAACGCTTCCTGTGGGACTTCAACGCGACCCACCATCTTCATCCGCTTCTTACCCTCTTTTTGCTTCTCCAACAGCTTTCGCTTTCTGGAGATGTCACCGCCATAACACTTTGCCAGCACATCTTTACGAATTGCCCGAATAGTCTCGCGCGCAATAACCCTGGCGCCAATAGCTGCCTGGATGGGCACCTCAAACTGTTGCCGCGGAATGAGCTCACGAAGCCTGCCCGTCATCAACACGCCATAGCTATATGCCTTGTCTTTGTGAACGATCGCGCTGAAGGCATCGACGCGGTCACCTTGCAACAGGATGTCCACCTTGACCAGGTCGGATTCTTGAACACCGGCTGGTTCGTAGTCGAGAGAGGCATATCCAGCCGTCTTTGATTTCAACTGGTCAAAGAAGTCGAAGACAATTTCGGCCAATGGAATCACGTAGCGAATCTCGACGCGATCAGACCCGAGGTATTCCATACCCTGCATGGTCCCGCGGCGAGATTGACACAGCTCCATAATCACGCCGACATAGTCTTTGGGCGCCAAGATCGCCGCGTTCACGACGGGCTCTTGCACGCTGCCCACGCGACCGGTAGGGAACTCGCTGGGGTTGGTCACCAATACGTCCTCACCCGAATCCAAGGTCACCTGATAGACCACCGAGGGGGCCGTGGCGATGAGGTCCACGCCAAACTCTCGCTCGATACGCTCTCGAATAATCTCCAAGTGCAAAAGCCCCAAGAAGCCACAGCGGAATCCAAAGCCGAGCGCAACAGAGGTTTCTGGCTCGTAGACCAGCGAAGCATCAGAGAGCTTCAGTTTGTCGAGTGCTTCACGAAGATCTGGATAGTCGCTGCCATCGATGGGGTAAAGACCAGAGAACACCATTGGTTTGGGCTCGATGTAGCCCGCAAGTGCCTTTGTGGCGCCATCGCGGGCAGTCGTAACGGTGTCACCGACCTTGGACTGGCGCACGTCTTTCACACCGGTGATCAAGTACCCCACCTCGCCCACGCCCAGACCATCTGAGGGAACAGGCTCCGGAGAAATCACTCCAATTTCCAGCAACTCGTGGGTGGCCCTGGTTGAGAGCATCTGGATTCGATCACGGGGTTCGAGTCGGCCGTCGATCATACGAACGTAGGTGACGACACCGCGATAGGCGTCATAGACCGAGTCAAAGATCAGTGCGCGAGCAGGAGCATCGGCATCACCCACGGGAGGCTTGACTTTCTCAACCACCCGATTGAGAAGCTCGGGCACGCCATCGCCTGTTTTTCCGCTGACTCGCAGAACATCGCTTGGATCACAGCCAATGAGCTGGGCCAGCTCTTCGGCGTAACGATCAGGGTCCGCGGCGGGCAAATCAATTTTGTTCAGGACCGGAATGATTTCGAGGTCGTTATCGAGCGCCAAATACAAGTTGGCAAGAGTTTGAGCTTCGATGCCCTGCGCAGCATCCACCAACAAGATGGCGCCCTCGCAGGCGGCAAGAGAGCGCGAGACTTCATAGCTAAAGTCCACGTGTCCTGGGGTGTCGATCATGTTCAAGGCGAACATTTCGCCGTCGACGACCCAGGGCATGCGCACCGCTTGGGACTTAATGGTGATTCCACGCTCGCGCTCAATATCCATCCGGTCGAGATATTGGGCACGCATTTGGCGCTGATCCACGATTCCTGTCAGCTGCAGCATGCGGTCGGCAAGGGTCGATTTGCCGTGATCGATGTGCGCAATGATGCAGAAATTGCGCAGACTCGACGGCTTCGTAGCCGCCGGACGCAGTGGGGCCGGAGAAGATGCAGACATTGGAATTGATTCTTTCACGCTCTAGCCTTTGTCATGAACGATTCCGGGTGGTATCGTTTCTGTTTGGCCCTGATTGCTACATGCATCGGGCGCAGGCTTCTAGAAGGATCCACTTCTAAATCCCTTTTGATCGCAATCACTTTTGGAGATAGTCACTCGTGGCAAACATCAAGTCGCAGATTAAGCGCAACAAGACCAACAAACTGGCCGAAGAGCGCAACCGCGCTGTCAAGAGCGAGGTCAAGACCTCTGTCCGCCAGGCTCGCGAGGCAATTGCCGCAGGCGACAAGGACAAGGCTCAGGCTGCCGTGAAGGTTGCGTCGCGCAAGATCGACAAGGCTGTCAGCAAGGGTGTCATCCACAAGAACCAGGGCGCTAACCGCAAGTCGGCTATCGCACACCAGGCTGCAGCGCTCTAACCAACCATTTCCGCGGCGGATTTGCCGCGTCTAGACACAATGTCTACTGCCCGCTCAAGGGCATAATCAGGGTCGTATCCAAGGCCTTTAATTGCCGCGTCTGTGCGGGCTACTTCCATGATGGCCACGCCAAGGCCAATTTCGTCCCAGCCTTGAAGCTGGGCACGGGCGCGCTGAACTTGCCAGGTTTGAAGGCCAAGCTCCTTCGCAACATCTCCCACTGAACCGCGTGAGCCTCCGACTCGAGCCATGTTGCGCAGGCTATGGGCTAGAGCTGCAATCACCATCACCGGCTCAACACCGGTGTTCAGGGCGTGACGGAGAGCACCGAGAGCTTCTCCCCTGCGTCCTGCAATCGCGTGCTCGGCCAACTCAAACCCTGTGGTCTCGACCCGTCCGCCGTAATAGCGCTTCACAATCTCTGCGGTGATCTGGCCGGTCTCGCCAATGTCGGAGACGAGTTGTCCCAGCGCTGCAGAGAGCTCGGCTAAGTCACTTCCCACCGCATCGATCAACATGTTTTCTGCGTCTTCGTCAAGTCGAACCTTCTTGGCGTTGGCTTCCGCGCGGAGGAACTGGGAACGATCGCGGTCTGATTTGAGCTCGGGGCACGTCACGACGAGCCAATCTCCACCGTGGGATTTGATCAGGTCGAGGGCTTTTTTACCCCTGTTTCCCGAGGAGTGCCTCACAACAAGGGTTACGGAAGTGTCCGGTGCTTCAAGGTAGTCGAGCAAATCCGCTAAAACGGGGTCGGTGGCTTTCTCAAACGACCACAACCTGACCAGTCTCGGCTCGCCAAAGAGTGACGGGCTTACTGCTTGGAGAAGCTCTCCCGAGCCCGCGGTCGACGAGTCAAGCTCAACCACTTCCAAGTCAGGCGACACCGATTTCAACCGCTCAAGTAGGGCCCTCGCTGCACGATCGGCCAAGAATGCCTCTGGGCCAGAGAGCAAAATGACGGGAGCTTCCATAATCCCTGACCAGGGAACCTGCTTCGTTGTCGCCATTTTTCCTCCGTGGCCCAGCCTAACCGCCCCGCTCGCTCCACACGCTGACCCCCTCCGGGGTTCTGGTCAACACGATTGTTCCCCTCTCATCACTGCGTAGCGGAAGGGTCCCCGACGCTCTCAGCAGCGAGAGCGTTCTTTCAGCAGGGTGGCCATACGTGTTTTCTGCTCCCACCCCAATCAGCCCTAGTGGAGCTCGGAGCCAGGAGTAGAGCCCCTCGTATTGATCAGGTGAGCCGTGATGGCTCACTTTGACCACATCAATGGCAGAGGGAGGCAGCCTGGGCATCATCATCCGTTGGGCAGACTCCCCCAAATCGCCAAGCGCCAGAAGTGATAGCCCTTGTTTTGGGTTAACTGGCTCGATCAAAACGGTCACACTCGTGTCGTTTCCTGCCTCCCCGAGAGTCGGTGACTCGGGCCACACGATGAGCACTCTGTGACTTCCGGCATAGATCACGTCCCCGTTCGTCACTGCTTGGATCCTGGCACCGGAACGGGCAAGGCCGGCAAGCCTGTCACTGTCCTCCCGATTATCAGGTGGGCCTGTCAACACTGTGTCCACCCGTGAGCGATACACATCACTTTGACCCACGTGGTCCACATCGAAATGAGTTAACACCAGCCATCTGACTCGTGAAATGCGCAAAAGAGACAGGCATTCAACGAGAGCGCGCTCATTATTTCCCGTATCGATTGCAAAATACCCGGAGGTGGTGTTGAGGATCAAGGCGTCCCCCTGCCCGACATCGCATTGAGCAATGTCCCACGAACGAGGCAGCGTGAGTGAGGCCATAACCCTCGGCACTTGGGTGACAAGCACGACCACAAGAACGCTGATACTCACTAGCGATACTCCGAGTTTCACCCGGCCGCCAATGATGAGCCACCACCCCGTACTCACCACCAGGGCTGCCACGAGACCTGTAAACCCGGGCAGCCACGGCAACTCGTTAAGCGGCAATCGGGCGACTGCTCTGGCTAACGCTGCGATTGCCGTTGCGGGGTACCACCCCACTGCCGCGCACCATCCTGCAATTGCGGGAGAAAAAGGCGTCGCGAGTGCCCCCAGAAGCCCGGCAATGGTGACAAAGGGAACGAATGGGGCCGCCAAAAGGTTCGCGATCACGCCGTAGAGAGGAATAGTGGGTCGAAGCAGAATTACGAAAGGTTGAACCGCGATTTGGGCGACCAGAGGCAACGCCACCGCCATTGCGAGCCAACGGGGTGGGAAACGCTCCAACGTCGCGGTAGCAGGCGCAAAGCCCAGGACAATTCCTGCCGTTGCCGCTACCGACAACACAAAAGCAACGTCAACCGCGCGCCATGGGTCCATCGCAAGAAGAAACCACACCGTCACAGAAAGAATCTGCAGACCGGCACTAGGCCGCCCAATCGCTACAGCAATGAGGGCGATGGTGGCCATCACGGACGCTCTGACGACACTTGGCTCTGGGGTCACCAAGACCACAAAACCCGCCAGGGCGACAACTCCCGCGCCGACGCGCCACCACAGCCCACCCCCTAGCAAGCTGACAATCCCCACCGCAATTGCGACGATGAGCGCGCAGTTCGCCCCAGAGACGGCAACGAGGTGGGCAAGCGATGCCACTCGCATATCTGATTCCATGGAGTCCGACACCCCGGTGGTATCGCCCAACGAAAGCCCAGGAAGAAGTGCTCCCCCATCACCACCTCGATCAAGCGACAGGTCCAAGAAATCGGCGCGCAGAGTATCTGCGGCTTCGCTCATCGGCCCAGCTGGTGCGGATACCTGCCAGGTGCTCGCATAGACAATCCAGGCTCGCGAGTCGAAGGACTCAGTCTGGGAGATGTCACCTCTTACGCTCAGGGTGACACCAGGTGGCTGCCTCGTATCCGCGGCATCGAGAAAGACCATCACGGGGATCGGGAAGACCTGCGCACCGTTTACGGCGTTAAGCGAGCCACGAACGTGGCGACCACCCGGGACAAGTGTCTGCGTGGTCTTGATAGTGACGTCCACTTCAGATCCGATGTGCTCTTCCAGCAAAGCTGGAGAACGAAGCGACGCGTGAGCAAGAGTGAGAACCACTCCCAAAACCGCACTGGCGCCTAGAGCAATTGCTGCGCCACGAGACAGGAACCGGAAAAGAGTCTTTCCCCCGAGCGCCATCACGCAAACCGCGGCCACGGCAGCCCATAGCTGCAACATGGACATAAGAATTGACACCCACAAGGTGAGCGCCATGGCTGCGAGCATCCACTTGGACACCATCACGGAGTAACGCGGTCTCGAAACTTTTCCAATGTGGCAGGGCCAATTCCTGACACCGCGAGAATGTCGTCGACGTGCCTAAACGGGCCGTTGGCTTCACGCCACGACACAATTCGGGATGCAATTGCAGGGCCCACCCCGGGGAGCTCTTGAAGTTCTGTCTCACTCGCGAGGCTAAGGCTCACGAGACCGCTGCCCGCACCGGAGAGAACAACCTCCTCACCTTCTGCGGGAATGACCAAATGTTCCCCATCAATCACGAGTCTGGCCAGATTGACCGCATCAAGCGCGGCTAGAGTGGTGTGTCCGCCTGCGCGCTCAACAGCGTCAATCACTCTCGAGCCTTCTGCCAAAGAGATGATCCCTGGGCTCATCACCTCGCCTGATACGTGAATAACCAACTCGCGCGGGTCCTCAGTGGCAAAAGTCTGCGACGACTCAGATGAAGCATCACGAATGACCTCCTCAACAGGCAGCTTTAGCGAGGACCACACCACGCCAGCGGCGCCCACAACTACCGCAAGACCAATGGCCCCGAGCGAGACGATGATTCCCCCACGAAGCTTTTTGGGCGCCCGTGGTGGATTAGCGGATTCGGTATGGGGCGAGGAGAACGTATCTATCCCGGGAAAGGCCCATTCGGCTCTCTCCGAGACTAAGAACCGCCTCACCCCATCGACTGATGCCATTGGCACATCCTTGAGGCCCGTTTCTCAGCGCTACATCTTCTGAGCACAAAAGTTCACGCTAAATCGAGCGTGAATGCCTGTGGACAACTCTCGAAAACGGAGCCCACGGATTAAGAGATGTGTTCCAAACCGCTCAAATGATTGGTTTTCCCCAACATTACGGGGTTTTACTGTGTCAGCAAGTATCAGGAAACGTCAGCCAGACCAGCCCTTTGGCTGACCTATTGGCTGACTTTGAGATTGCTTATTTGGTTGAGGACTAAATCGGAACGCTACCGGTTAATGCCTGCGGAATCTTGCGAATTAAGTTTTTCTGCAATGTAAATAGGAACAACGGAGATAACGATCATCACAACGGCAATCACTGCAACGACAGGAGCTTGATTAGGCCTGAACATGTTGTTCAAGATGTAAATAGGCAAAGTCATGACGTTCACACCGGCGGTGAAGGTAGTAACAATAATTTCGTCGAAGCTAAGCGCAAACGCGAGCAGTCCCCCAGCAAAAAGTGCCGACCTGATCTGGGGAAATGTCACGAGTCTAAATGTGGTCCAAACCCCCGCACCCAGGTCACTTGACGCTTCTTCCAGTGTTGTTCCGGTTCGCCTCAATCGAGCTATGACGTTATTGAAAACCGTGACAATAGTGAACGTCGCATGGGCGACGACCACGGTCCACATCGCAAGTGAGACGCCCAAGATTCCTCTGAAAAAGTTGTTCAGTGCAAGACCGGTCACAATCCCGGGGAGCGCAATCGGCAAAATAACCAGCAGATTCACCGTGTCGCGGCCGAAAAATTCAAATCGTTGAAGAGCGAAAGCGACTGCAGTGCCAAGAACAAGAGCGATTGCAGTACTGAGAGCTCCCACTTGAAGGCTGGTCAGCACGGCAGATCTGGCTGCCTCCGATTGAAAGGCTCGAGCCCACCATTCGAGGGTCAGGCCCGGCGGAGGCCAGGTCAGGCTTTGGCTGGTACTAAAGGAATTTGCCAGCACGACAAATAGCGGTGCGTAGATGAGGACCAACGCAAAGACAGAAAATCCGGCAAGTATGCGGCGGGCAGATTTACTTAACCTCATTGCTAACCTCAGAGATTCCGCAACGCACCTGTGCGACGAACGAGCCACAGGTATCCAAAAATGATCACCAGCGGAATCAAGCCAATTGCGGATGCCAAAGGAAGGTTGTTCGCGGCGCCGACGTTTGTGTAAACGAGGTTTCCGAGCATTTGATTCGCTCCACCCACGATATTTACCGTGATGTAATCGCCCAGGGACAGCGAAAAACTAAAAATAGACCCCGCAATTACGGCAGGGAGTGCCATCGGAAAAACCACATTACGAAGGGTCAGAGAAGAAGAAGCCCCAAGATCCGATGACGCTTCAATTAGAGAGTTTGGTACCCGCTCAAGCCCGGCGTAAATCGGCAGAATGACGAAGGGAAGCCAAAGGTAAGAGAGCGCAATAATGACTGCTCCCAACCCATAGCCGGGGGTCTCCCAGCCGATGGGATCAAGCAACCATTGAAGTATTCCCTCACCGCTGAGAACTGATCTCCATGCGTAGACCTTCACAAGGTAGCTTGCCCAAAGGGGAAGCAAGACCGCGATGACCATCCCCCGTCGAACTTTGGGGCTTGCCACCTTTGCCATGTAAAACGCAATGGGAATAGCAATCGCGACATCAATCACCGTCACAGCAAGGGCGACAAGCAACGTCCTCGCAGTAACTGCGACGTAGAGGCTCCCTGAGAAAACAGAAAAAATGTTGTCGAGTGTAAAACTGCGATCAATTTCCCCCGTAAAACTATCTACTGACCAGAACGCCGTAACGAGCAAAAGCGCTAGAGCGACGATATAGACAGTGACGAGCCACCCGAGCGGGGCAGACAATAAGAGTCCAAGGCGCACCTTCGGGTGGGTCGCGAGAAATGAAGAAACACGGCGTGCTGCGGTCTCAGAATTTGAGACCGCAGCAGCGCCATGTTTCATAGCCATTTACGAGACCGACTAGCCCTTCATCTCGGTCCACGCCTCTGTCCACCGCGCATAGTCGGTGCACTTGACGTCAGTACGGCCATCGAGGCAGTCCTCGATTGGTGTCGTCCAGTAATAGAGCTTTCCAGCAAACTCGGTGTCGCCAGCGCTGAAGGCTTCGCAGTCTTCGCGGTAGTCACAGGCACCTGGGTTTGATGGAGCCTCTCCGAAGAATCCGGTTGCCATTCCATTTGCTTCTGGGCTCGCAATCCAGTCCAACCACGCATAGGCGCAGTTGGGGTTTTCGGCCTTAGAAGCAACCATCCAGGTGTCAGACCAACCAGTTGCTCCCTCGTCAGGGAGAACTGCAGCAACAGGGGTGTCTGCCGCCAAATAGTTGACGATAACCTGCCACGTGGTAGTGGCTACGGTATCTCCCGTATCGAGCGCCGAAATTGCCTTGAGGTAGTCCGACCAGTATTCACCCACGTGCTCACGTTGCGCTTTCAACAAGTCGATTGCTGCCGTCAGTTGGGTTTCGTCCAGTGCGTAGGGGTCTGTGATTCCTAGCTCAGGATTGTGTGCCATCAAGTAAACAGCAGCATCGGCAATGTAGATCGGTGAATCGTAGGCCGAAATCTTGCCTGAATTCGCACTTGCTCCATCAAACACAACACTCCATGAAGTTGGAGCCTCAGGGAAGGCTTCCGTGTTGTACGCAAGCAAGTTCGCGCCGTAACCATGGGGTACACCGTATGAAACTCCATCAACGCTGTTCCAAGGCTGCATCTTCAAGAAGTCATAAATGCCTTCGTAATTTGGAATCAGGTCCGTGTTTACCGGCGCAACGTCCCCTGCAGCGATTAGTCGGAGCGTCGCATCGCCCGAAGCCGCGATGACGTCGTAGCCGCCCGACTTCATTAGGTTCACGGCCTCATCTGAGGTGCCGTAAGACTTCGCGTTGACCATACAACCGGTGCTCTCCTCGAATGGAGTTACCCAGTCATATTCAGGGAAGTTTGTTCCATCTTCGACATAGCCTGGCCACGAAAGAATGTTTACCGATCCTTCGTTGTCTCCTAGCTCTGCTAACGCATCTCCACCCGCTGAGCCAGAGCTCGCCGAACAGCCAGAAACTGCGAGAGCAGTAGCAAATACCGCAGCCGAAATTTTGGTTGCAGTTGTAATGCGAATTTTCATTTTTGTCTCCTTCCCAGAAAAGGGTTTTCCGGGCCTTGTGCGCTACCCGAAGGTAACGAAATCTTCCTTATTCCAATAAAGGTTCACCTGAGTGCCGCGGGAGGGAACCAGGTTCTCGGATGCGGCGGGAACAGCAGCCACCAGGGTTTTGTCTCCACCGATATTCACCCAAACTTTCGTCGTCGAACCAGAAAAGACTGTTTCCACGACGACGCCCTGGATGGAATGGGTCCCAGATCCGCCTTCACCAAAGTGAATCCGCTCCGGCCTAATCGCGAAACTCACATTTTGACCGATGAATCGATTGGCCTCGTCACGGGAAAAAAGGTTTGATGAACCCACGAAGTCAGCTACAAATTCTGATTCTGGGTGAGAGTAGATTTGCTCGGGCGTTCCCAGTTGTTCGATTCGGCCGTCTCTAAAAACCGCCACTCGATCACTCATGGAAAGCGCTTCTTCTTGATCGTGGGTAACGAAAACAAAGGTTATTCCCAGATCACGCTGCAATTGTTTGAGCTCGACCTGCATTTCTTGCCGAAGTTTCAAATCAAGAGCACCAAGCGGTTCGTCAAGCAACAATACCTTGGGTCGCAAGACGGTGGCTCTTGCAAGTGCTACCCGCTGCCGCTGTCCCCCCGAGAGCTGAGCTGGCATTCGAGATCCAAAATCTCTCAGCTTCACCAGGTCGAGTGCTTGGAGAGCGCTCTCTTCTCGCTCGTTACGGGAAACTCCTCGGACCCTCAGTCCATACGCCACGTTATCGAGGACCGTCATGTGAGGGAACAGCGCGTAATCCTGAAAAACCGTGTTTACGTTCCGTGAAAAAGGTGGCAAAGATGACACGTCTACACCATCGATTGAAATGGAGCCAGCATCAGGGAGCTCAAAACCAGCAATCAACCTCAGAACGGTCGTCTTGCCCGACCCCGACGGACCAAGCATGGAGAAAAACTCGCCCTTTGCGATTTTGAGGGAAAGATCATTGACCGCTGGAACCGCACCAAAGAACTTCGAGAGTCCCAGTATTTCAATCGCGTTGGTCAAACGATTCCCCTTTGAACCACCATTGGCTGACCATATCCTGGCACAACGGGACTGCCAAAATTTCCATTCAAAACCTTGCGGGCAGCTATAAGTTACCCCCGGGGACTCGAATCCGAGACCCACTAGTTAAGAGTCAGTGGGTTAAGGCGCTAGCCAACCTGAATGCTAACCACCTTCGGCGGTCGAACAATCACGTTCTTAACCTCTTTGCCCTCAAGCTGCGACTGCACCTGAGAATCTTCAAGTGCAAGCTTTTCCAGCGCTTCGGAACCGATTGATGGTGAAACTTCGAGCTTGGCGCGCACTTTGCCGTTGATTTGAACGATGGCGACTACTGAGTCCTCGACAAGAAGGCTCTCATCGACTTCCGGCCAGTTTTGAAGGGCAACGGTGGGCTGATGTCCAAGAATTTCCCACATTTCTTCTGCTGTGTGGGGGGCAAACATGGACAATCCAATAGCGACGGCTTCTGCGGCTTCTCGCACTGAAGGGTCTGAAGCTCCAGGGCCCTGGTCGACGGTTTTTCTCGCGACGTTCACAAGCTCCATCAACTTCGCGACCGCAACGTTGAACTTAAACGACTCAATGAGTCCTGGGACGTCGCTCAGGAAGTGATGGGTTGCCTTGCGAAGAGTTACATCTCCGCCGCCAAATACAACTCCAGGCTCACTGGAGACGTCGTGGGCGAGGCGAAGGGCCCTGGCCAAGAACTTCTGAGATCCGACTGGCGAAACGTCTCTCCAGTCGATGTCGTCTTCTGGCGGCCCTGCAAACGCCATCGACAAGCGAACAGCGTCAACCCCATAGGAATCAAGCTCCTCGGAGAAGTAGACCAGGTTGCCCTTGGACTTGCTCATCTTGGCGCCGTCGAGAATCACCATTCCCTGGTTCAACAGCGACGTGAACGGCTCAGTAAAGGAGACGTAGCCCATGTCGAAGAGCACCTTGGTGATAAAGCGCGCATAGAGCAGGTGCAAGATGGCGTGTTCTACTCCACCCACGTATTGGTCAACGGGCGCCCACTTTTCGACTTCGTCCTGGTCAAACGCTTGACTATCGTCGTTCGGGCTTAAAAAGCGAAGGAAATACCAGGAGCTATCAACGAAGGTGTCCATGGTGTCGGCGTCGCGGCGCACCTTCTTACCGTCAATTTCAACATTCGCCCACTCTTCGATTGCGCCCAGGGGGCTTGAGCCCTTGGGCTTGAGGTCCATTCCCTCTTTCCAGGGCAGCTCGACGGGAAGGTGGCTATCGGGAACAGCGATTTCGTTGCCGTCTTCGTCATAGACAATCGGGATTGGCGTTCCCCAATAGCGCTGACGAGAAATTAGCCAGTCGCGAAGCCGGTAGCTCTTTGCTCCGCGTCCCGTGCCTGCTTCTTCGAGCAGCTCAATCATTCGACCGATGGCGTTGTCTTTGCTCAGGCCATCGAGTGGACCAGAGTTAATCATTCGGCCATTACCGGCGAGTGCAGTGCCAGACGCCACAGGGTCGAGCAGTTCCTCGTCGCTTGCACTGTCGAGCATTTCTTGGGTCACCACCGGAAGTGCTCCCGTAATTGGTGCGGTGACATCGACGACGACGCGGACGGGAAGGTCAAACTTCAATGCAAAGTCAAGGTCTCTTTGGTCGTGAGCGGGAACAGCCATGATGAGCCCGGTTCCATAGTCAGCGAGGACGTAATCGCTCGCATACACAGGCACTCGTTCGCCGTTAACCGGGTTGATGGCGTAGCGCTCTAGGAAGACACCTGTTTTCTCACGAGTCTGGTCTTGTCGCTCAATCTCCGAAGATTTTTGGACCTTCTCGAGATACTCCGCAAACTTCTCTTGAACCTCTGGTGTGGATCCAGCGGCCAATTCAGCGGCGAGGTCGGAGTCCGGGGCGACCACCATGAAGGTGCAGCCAAAGAGCGTGTCTGGGCGGGTCGTGAAGACACTCACTGTCTCGTCGTGACCTTCAATGACAAAGTCGACTTCTGCGCCCTGGCTTCGACCAATCCAGTTTCGCTGCATGGTCAACACTTTTTGAGGCCAACGACCCTCGAGTTGGTTCAGGTCATCGAGCAGGCGGTCTGCGTAGTCGGTGATCTTGAAATACCACTGGGTGAGTTTTTTCTTCACCACCATGGCGCCAGAGCGCTCCGAGGTGCCATCAGGCAACACCTGCTCGTTGGCAAGAACGGTTTGGTCGACCGGGTCCCAGTTCACCCACGAGTCTTTGCGGTAGGCGAGGCCCCGCTCATACATGCGCAGGAACAGCCACTGGTTCCACTTGTAGTACTCGGGGTCTGAGGTGTGGAGCACCCTGGTCCAGTCGAACGATGCGGCGTAGCGCTTCATCGACGCTTTTTGCTGGTCGATATTTTCATACGTCCACACGCGCGGATCGATGCCGCGCTTAATCGCAGCATTTTCTGCAGGAAGCCCAAAAGAGTCCCAGCCGATGGGGTGGAGAACTTGGAATCCACGAAGGCGCCAGTAGCGCGCCACAATGTCGCCTAGGGCGTACACCTCAGCGTGGCCCATGTGAAGATCCCCGGAAGGATAGGGGAACATGTCGAGGATGTATTTGCGAGGACGCTTATCGTTGGGGTCACCAGCCGTGAACGGCTGCATCTGCTCCCAAATGGGTTGCCATTTTGCTTCTAGATCGCGGAAGTCAACTCCGCCGGCACCCTCGGCCTGATTCTCGCTAGTCATCCGCCTAAGAATACTGAATGCTGGCGATGCCAAGCGCCTCCAGCATGCGTTTGGCTTTATGGCCGACTTCTTTAATCTCCTGGTCGACATCGGACGACCAGGTAATTCCCCCGCCGACGCCGATTTCGATTCCATTTTCGCTAAATACCGCGCTTCGAATAGTCATCGCCCACTCCATAGAACCGTCGAGTCGCCACCACCCCCAGCACCCCGAATACACGCCCCTGGGCGCTGATTCCCATTGGGCGAGCAACGACACTGCGCGGTGTTTGGGAGCGCCCGTCATGGAGCCCGCGGGGAAACACGCAGCGAGCGCGTCGACACCATCTGCACCCTCACGGAGCGTTCCCTCCACAGTGGAGACAAGCTGGTGCACGCTCGAATAGGTCTCAACCTCAAAGAGCCCCGTGACGCTCACACTGCCCGTCTCACACACCTTTTGCAGGTCATTTCGCATCAGGTCAACGATCATCAAGTTTTCTGCTTGTTCCTTGGCGCTCTCGACCAACTCAGAGATGAGCGCCTGGTCCGCCTCGTCGTGTGCTCCTCGCGGCCTGGTGCCCTTAATTGGGCGAGTGCGGAGGGTGCGATCGGCCTCGAGGCTCAAGAACGTCTCTGGGCTTGCCGATACCAGCGAATAGTCGCCCAGTCGCAGAAGCCCTTGATGGTGGGTGGGCGAGAGATCTCGAAGAAGGGTGTGAAGGTCGACATCGGTGATGTCACTGTCAACGTGCACCGAGGTGGTGAGACAGATTTGATACACCTCACCGTCTTTAATCGCCCCCTGGGCGCGCCTGATGAGGTCTCGGTAGTCATCCGGGTCGTCTCTCCATGTGGCACGAGACGACATGGGAGCCTTCGTAGTCGGGGCTTTCGAAGCGCTTCGCAGGGTTCCTTCGACACTCTCAACCCAATCGTCAAAGCCTTCATCGCCAGCAAGCCCCCAGGCGATGACGTCACCGCTATCGGCGTGAGATTCTAGTGAGCGCTCAACCCAGAGCCCGCGGCTTGTGGCCTGGTCTCTCGCACCAGCCACTCCGTCAATTCCCAGTGTTTCTTCCGCGATGTCATAGGCCAACAGGCCGAGGAAACCGAGGGGAACATTGGGGGTGGAAATTGTGAGGCCATGATCAGCCACGAACTTCCTCAGCGAGTCGAGTTCCTCACCGGGGGTCAGCTCGACGTACTCACCCGTAGCTAACACGCTGGTGTTATCTCCACGATCGCCCAAGCGATCAAGCCAGACCACGTGCTCATAGTCGGCATAGAGCGCATGAAACGCCTCAACCACGCCCGGACACCCTGAAAGTGCCCGAGAGATCGCGGTAGTGGCCATAGCCTTAACTCTATGTCGCTGCCCTTGTTGAATTACTTCGCCAATGGCGAGTGGGTCGACCCCCCAGAAGACGGAACCAGACTTGAGGTTCTCGCAGCCGACTCGTTTGTGCTCGATAACGGCGACATTGTGGGTTTTCCCCGCCACCGCGAGCGCTTTTTCGCCGCCGTCGTTGATGCGGGCGTTGATGACACAGAAGCGTTTGATGATTTTGTGGAGCGGTGTTTATTGTGGTTCCCCCGGGAAGGCAGATGGTTTCCTCGCCTCGATGTAGTGACCAACGGGGATGCGACCTGGTTTCGCTACCACCATCGCCTCGCTCCCGCCGAAAGCCAGACGACGACTCTTGCCATCGCCCCGGCCGACACCAGAGAGGTCCCGTGGCGAAAAGGGCCTGATTTGGAGCGGATGGCCGCACTTCGCGCCTCAGTGAGTCACCTCGCCGATGAGGCTCTGATCCTCGCTGACGACAAAGTGGTGGTGGAGGGGGCCTATAGCGCCATTGTGGTGATTGATTCTGACGCGGGGCAATTTTGTCTCACCCCATCTAAATATCCCCGCATTGACAGCATCACTGAACAAATTGTGAGCGAATGCGTGCGAGATGATCACTTTGAGGTGATTAAGCGCTCACACACTCTGTCGGAGCTAGAAGGCAAGGAAGTGTGGGTGCTCTCCGCCCTCCACGGCATTCGGGTGGCAACCTCAATCGTCGGTGGGCCCGAACTCGAAGTGAATATGGATCGACGGGAGCACTTCCAGGAGCTTCGGCGGGAATACGACTATCCGCTCGATGGCGTGTTTTAGGGCGCAGCCTTAAGCTCCAGGGCGCTGGTCACGAGTCGTTTATCGACGGGGACGTTCGAAATCACGAGGGCAATTCCAGTCGCTCTGTCATTCACACTGGCCAGTAAGTCGGCCATGAGTTGATCGGCTAGAGCCCGGTCAACATTCGCCGTGGGTTCATCCAAGACGATGATCGGAGCATCGGAGAGATAGCCACGGGCAAGGGCAATGCGTTGAGCTTGACCGCCTGAGACCAGCGCCCCGGCTTCGCCAAGTTCTGCATCGAGCCCGCCTCGCTGCTTGGCCCAGGCCTCAAGTCCCACCGAGGCCAACACCTCCCACAGCCTTTTATCGCTGGCCTCAGGCGCGGCAAAGGAGAGGTTGTGGCTCAAGGTGGCATCAAAGAGGTGAGGAACTTGTTCAATCAACACCACGCGGCGGCGACGCTCCGCCAGAGACATCTGTGCCGCTGACACACCATCGATGAGAAACTCTCCTGAGTAATCGATGAAACCCACGAGTGCCGCGGCAAGTGTGGACTTGCCCACACCACTTGGCCCAGTAATCACCACACAGTCACCAGGTTGCGCCTGAACGGAGTCTCCCTCTGCCGGATAGGACGACATTCCAGACCACTTCGCCTGGAAGCCTCGAAGCTCAAGACTCGACACACTGACGTGTCCCGCAGATCTGGCAATGGTTTCTTCCTGCTCGAGCGGTATTCCCTCTGGAGCGCGGTCTGGCACAAGAGTGTCAATCCGTTCTGCCGCACTGCCCACTCCACGCCAGGCCGACACGGCCACTGGCACGGCTCCGAAGATTTCAAACACCGCCAG
>Ga0181569_10001683_pt1 | contig 17405 bp, 15 predicted proteins | sample 101ome_19_FD_132452 | JGI IMG/M metagenome (GOLD analysis project Ga0181569, IMG submission 132452) | Coastal salt marsh microbial communities from the Groves Creek Marsh, Skidaway Island, Georgia - 101405AT metaG (megahit assembly) | ecosystem: Environmental > Aquatic > Marine > Intertidal...
AGACGCGCCCGGGTTCGATGACCGCCGAAGGCGTGGCGTAACTGTTATCCTTTGCTCCGTTGCCCATGTCTTGCGGGTCGTCGCTGTGGAATAACTTCTCGTTGGCTATGATTTTGCCAGTCGTCGCATCCACGCAAAGCGCGTAGTAGTCATTACCCTCGACGTTCGCGGTCGTCAGCCAGATCTGGTTGTCCAAAACGATGGGCGAGGAAAGGCCGAGGAGTGGCATTTCTGTTTTCCACTTCACGTTTTCGGTTTCACTCCAGGTCGTCGGCAATTTGGCATCTCCGACGTGGCCCTCGTGACTGGGGCCACGAAAGTCCGGCCAGCTGTCCGCGGCAGAAAGCGGAAGGGCTATGCTGAGGAAAAGGAGAAAGCAGGGAAGTCGAACCAGCGACAGGAAATTTTTCATGCACCTAAATTGCCGTGCTGGCGAGCGACTGTCAATGCAGCTGGTGCAATGGCTGCCCTAACCCAATCAACCCTTGTGGTATTTTGGAGTAACAGCTAGAAACGGGCATGACCAGTCTTCGATACCTCGCCCTATCAATCGCAGTAACGGTCACCGCGCTTTTTCTCCCATCCCTTCACGCTGTCGAAGACGAAAAGAGCATCTTGCCCATCGCCATTGTCGTTCATGGAGGCGCCGGGAGTGTCGACAAAAAGTGGCTCACAAAAGAGCGCGAACACGAGCGTCGCGAAATCTTGCAAAAAGCGGGAGCACAAAGAAGGCTTGCGAGAGGCAGGGTCAGGAAGAATCGCGTCACAAGAGCGTGACGACATTTTACTAATTAAACAGCCCATAATTCCGCATGCACGAAGTGACAATGGCTTGCGGCTGCAATGTGAATTCCCCCATGCTCGTATTCATGATAGGTGGCCTTTCGGGGGCAGATCAAGCTATGGTATAACTCAAACAGCATCCTACTTTTCCTCATGAACCGTTCTACTTACTTCCGACTTTTTGCCATAATTCCCTGCCTCCTATTGGTATGGATCATCTCTCTTTCCTCTGAGTCGCAGGCTCAAGACAGTGATAAAAAATCGCTTATTTCGGGTTCAGAAAATAACAGGAGCTCTAAGGACATGCCTATCCCCTTGGATAAGGATTACTTGAAAGAAGGGGAACTGTTGTCAAAACAGTTCTGCGGGAGCTGCCATCAATACCCAGCTCCCTCGCTCATTCCGAAGGAAACCTGGTTACAATCCGTTTTGCCTGCCATGAGCGTTCGGCTGGGTCGTCACTATCTCCCGCAGGGACAAACCAAAAATTACCGTGACCATCAAAGCCTGGATTACATTCCTGCTTCATATTTCGGAACAGGAATCGCACGCGAACGGATTCTCGATCTCGGAGACTTCCCGAGCAAACCAATGTTGACCCATGATGAATGGATGAAAATCGTAGCCTACTACGGTGAGAACGCCCCCTACGAACTGGATGTAGACCCTCACGATATCACTATCACAACACCCTCTCTTTTCAGACAGCATGCTATACCAGTGAATGATCAGTTTTCGGACAAATGGATATCTCTGTACCATGCGAAAGATCACAAAACCCTGTATGCGGGCAGCGAAAGTGACTCGTCATTGAAATACATCGATCCTAAGACATTTTCGATATCGCATAGCACTCCTTACCCTTCCACCCCTGTCTTTATTCTCCCGAATAAAGACTCGTTACACGTCCTCACGATAGGCTCCATGGTCTCAACAGACGAACTGAAGGCGGGAGTCTATCGGGAGAATCTGAAAACCAGAACGACGAAAGCCCTTTTCGAGAACCTGCCGCGCTCCGTTCACCTACAACAGGTAGAACTGGGAGCCTCAAACCCCTTGGCTTTCCTCATTTCGGGATTCGGAAATACCGTTGGTGAGATAACCTTGATGGTAGAAAACTCCAATGCCTGGGTCCAACTACCCGTGAGCAATCGCCAGGGAAGTATCGCCTCCTATTTTGACGACATGAACGGAGACAGGAAACTGGAAATTGTGTCTCTGGTATCCGCAGGCGCAGAGGGAGTCTACCAGTATCAGCACGAAAGTGGAAATGTAGTCGAGAAACAGCTAATCAGCTTTCCCCCTTCCTACGGTAGTAATTCCATGAAACTGGCAGATTGGGACGATGACGGAGATTTAGACATCTTCATTACGCAAGGCGACAATGGAGATTACGAACCCGTACTAAAGCCATATCACGGTATCCGCATCTACGAGAACAAGGGAATGGATCGCTTCCAAGAGGTCCTTTTTTATCCCATGCACGGAGCAAGCGGAATCGAAATACAGGACTTCGATCTCGATGGCGATCTGGACATAGCTGCCATTTCCTTTTTTCCTAATTGGCAGGCCGAAGCCACTATCGATTTTATCTATCTGGAAAATGTTGACGGAAAACTGCGCAACACCTCTCCCACCATGCCAGGAGGGCTTTCCAGGTGGCTCGTGATGGAATCGGGAGATTTCGACGGGGACGGTGATTCAGATATCGTTCTGGGCTCCCACTATTTCGAATATGCCGTTCCGGACTCAACTATCGAAGCCTGGCGAAAGAATCCAATCAGTTTAATGTATTTGGAGAATACGACTCGGTAGTGATCTTTGCTGCCTACAGAGCGACGCCCCTAGCAAGTGCAGCAGTGACGAGGCGACCTGCCAGCACGAGTCCGAGAAGCTTGGTCTTTCTCCATGGAAGCGCTCGGCTAAGGCTTGCGCTAGATCTTACCCGGTGGTGGATTCTTATTATAAAGTATCAATTTGCCGCTTCCTTCCAGGCCTGATTCGATCTGATCCCGTGCCCCCCTTACTCGCCACCCTTCATCAACCCCACCATCGCTCGGCCCATTGCTTCACCGACATTCATGTAGGTCTCCGCATTTCCGCCGTAGTGAGAACCGGAACTGCCGCCCTTCGAAAGCGGATGCGTATAAACAGCCGCGACGTTTCCCTTGAATTCGGGATACTTTCCCGAAGAACCATCGACCGCGAGCACCGCTTCGAGAATTTTGCCTCCGCCGTCTTTGGCTCCTTTCTCAGTCTGAGCTAGAGATGCACAGACAAAGTTGGCCTCGGGCGCATCGAATTCCTTTCGCAGTTGCTTGATGAGATGAACTAGGTTTTGTTCATAGCGACTTGAGAGCGCTTCGCTACGACTATCTCGGTCGCCCTGCCACCAGAAAAATCCAGCGACTTCATATTCCCTGGCGCCGGGATAGTAGGTATCCAACTCCGCAAGCACACTCTTGGCCCGGGCTATGTCTCCGTCGTATTGCATGCCGGCATACCAGTTGATCTCTTTCGGCTCGGTGCCTTTCTCCCATTTCTCCGGCGAACCCCGATACCCGGGATGCACCCAGGTTTTCCCCTTGGAATCGGTGAACTCAAAGCCTTCGCTACCCGGAGGCAGCAGATCCCACCCGAGAGCGCGATTGCCGATGCAGCTTTTCAAAATCAGAACAGGGGCGTCAGTAGCCTCCCCGACGTAGTGCCCAATGCCGATTTCGGGACCGATCGCCTTGCCCTTGATCGTCATCCACTCGTTGTTGAAATGCTTGGCACCCCCCGTTCCGCTTCCCATCACGCGCACGTTTCGAACATCTTTTCTTTCGGTCCAGTTTCCAGCTTCATCAACGAGATAGGAATAAAGTCCTTTCTCCTTTACCGCGTGAGCCAAGGAACCTTCGGCGCCTTTCTTCCCTGGTTCGATTCTGCCGAACCCCAGCATGTTCGATTGACCCAAGAGAAGATAAACCTGGACGGGCTTACTCATGTTGGCGGGCTTGCTATCTGGATCAGGCAACTGCTTTGCCTCGTCCGCCGAAGCGGAGAAAGTTGAGATCCACAGGAGGATGAGAAGGAGTTTTGCCATTTGTCTTTTCATATCTGATATCGGAAAGAAATTTGAATTCGTCGACAAGCCTTTATTGTTCGCCGGAGCGTTTGAACCATCCGCTCATTTTCTTCACGGCAGCCGGACCAACGCATGCGGCCCCCGTCCACCAAGTGACTTGCGTTCCGACAAAAAGACCGCCTCCGGTCACCGCTTTGTGTCCATTGCCAATCGAAAAGAACGGGACGGAAAGCATCGTAAAAAAGCAAACGCCGGAAAGAAGAATTAGGAAGACTCCGAGCTGGAAAAGCCACGGCTTGAGGCTTCGAGGCTTTTCGCCGGACGTTGGTGGATCTGATGTCTTCACGGTTCAGCAAGTTGGGGGAATGCCTGCAGGGTCGCTTTCTGTCGGTAGGGCCACCCTTCGTTTGACTGAGGAGCTCCCGAGGTGGTGCGACCCTCGGCGAGCGCTTTGGCCAGATCGTTCACTAACTCTTCAATTTTTTCTGGATGAGTCTCTTCAAGATTAGTTCCCTCTCCGGGATCGTTTCCGAGATGGTAAAGCTGGACCAGCTTGGTCGGAGTATTGATTTCCTCCTGCCCGGGCATTCCGCCCCAACCACCTTTCACCTTGTTCGAAAGAAGCAGCTTCCACGGACCTTTGCGGATCGCGAACTCGCCGCTGATCGAATGATGGATCGTAAATGGTCGAATCGGTCCTGTCTCTCCCTGCATCGCCGGGAGAAACGAGAAAGAATCTTCTGCCGCATTGGCAGGAATTGATTCACCCTTTTCGAGGAGATCTGCAAAAGTCGCAAAGAAATCTGTTGTGCAAATGGTGGTGTCGCTCGTGCTACCAGCGGCGACGCGTTCCGGCCAACGAACCAGGAAAGGAACCCGATGCCCTCCTTCAAAAAGCGTGGCCTTTGCTCCGCGGAATTCACCGGAAGGCTGATACCCGGCAGCAAACATTTTGGGGATCTTCACATAGGGAGCAAAGCCGTTGTCCGCCGTGAAAATGACGAGGGTGTTTTCATCGATTCCCGAGGAGGCCAGTTCGGCGAGAACTTCACCCACCACCCAATCCGTTTCGGCGATAAAGTCGGCATACCAGCTGAACTGTGGATATTTTCCTTTGAAGGCTTTTCCTGGAACAACTGGGGTGTGGGGGGAATTCAATGCCAGGTAGAGAAAGAAAGGATCCTCGGATTTATCTTCGGCACGCGCTTTGATGTACCGCCGTGACTCCGCCGCGAAGTCAGCGAGGCACGTGCTCGGGTCGAAAGTCTCCGAGGCGGCGCCGACTCGCTCGTAGTCATTGTACTCATTGTGCGGAAACCCACGATCGATCGTAGGGACCTCCACGGCGCGATCATTTCGCAGGTACAGATAAGGCGGCATATCCAGCGAGGAGAGAATGAAGAATGCTTCATCAAACCCAAGATCGGTCGGTCCGTTTCGAAACGGCTTGCGGTAGTCCACAGTCCAAGATCCAAAAGCCTTTTTCTTTCCTTTCGTAGCCTCTGGATGTGGAACCCAGTCGGCTCCAAGATGCCACTTTCCAACGCAGGCGGTGTGGTATCCGGCCTCTTGCAAGAAACGCGGGAGACTGAGTCGCTCGGGGTCCATCAGAGCCGCCGAGTTCACCGCAGTGAGAACTCCATTTTTCAGTCGACTCCGCCAATTGTAGCGCCCTGTCAGGATACCATAGCGAGTCGGTGTGCAGACGGATGAACTGGTATGCGCATCAGTAAAACGCATTCCTTCAGCCGCCATCTGATCGAGTGCTGGAGTAGGCACGAGTCCCCCATGGTGGCTCACTTCGCCCACTCCCATATCGTCAGCAAGAATGAGCACGATATTTGGGGCGTCCCCCTTACATGGATTGGCAGAAGCGAGGACTCCTGCACAGACGCAGAAGAAAATTGTGAGGCGTTTGTCCATCATTTGCGCCTAGTAGTAGCAGAGTAATCGAGATATGGAAAGGGAGCGATTCACAGAAGTTGCGACCATCGCAGAGTCGAACTATACCGCCGTGTAACCGCCATCAACTGTCCAGGCAGCACCCGTCACAAACGAGGCTTCATCGGAGGAGAGAAAGGCTACAACATTAGCAATTTCCGAAGGTTCGGCGAGTCGACCCATCGGATGCAGAGCTTTCATAGTTTCGTGAATCTCAGGAGTCTCGGTCACGCTCTCCGTCAATGCCGTGTAAACAAAACCGGGGCAGACAGCATTCACACGGATTTTTTCAGCCGCGAGCTGGATCCCCATGTCTCGCGTCAGTTGCAGCACCGCTCCCTTGCTTTGTGGATAAGGACTGAACCCATCGGAAAAGGGGAGTGAAGTCGGGTAGGACACCAGGCTCATGATTGAGCCAATGTTGACAATGGCCCCTCCCCCAGACTGACGCATCTGCTCGACAGCCGCGTGGCACATCAGGAAAGTGCCTTTGGCATTGATATCCATGACCGCATCCCAGCGCTCTTCAAGGCCCGCTTCCAGAGGCAGGGAACGAGGGGTGATACCGGCTGAGTTGACGACAATATCCAGTCGACCGAATTCGGATACGCATTGGTCAATGATCGCTTCCACGTCACATTTTTCTGCCACACTCCCCCTACAAGTGGCCAAATGCGCCCGCCAATCCCCGGCCTTCTCAATTAGGTCGGCCAAGCCCTTTTCATTCACGTCGGTAGCCATGACACGAGCTCCTTCCCTGAGAAATTTTTTAACCGTCGCCGCTCCAATACCAGAGGCAGCGCCGGTCACGATCGCGACTTTGTTTTCTAATCGGCCTGTCATATTCATTGTTCCGCCACAGTGCACTTATACATTCCCACGAAGTAACAGTCAAAACTAGCAGATACGCTGGAAGGGAAAAGAGAGGAGAAATAACCCGTGATTCTCCAAACCTTTTCCAATCGCACTCTTGCCAAGTTCCGGGCATTCCGTAGTTTGCCAGTGCGCGCGCTACGGAAAAACAGGCGGGAATGGAAAACCAGTTTTACACCAAGTTTGATTGCGAACGGGTCGAGGGAAATCTTCCGGGAAATTCCGATGATTATCGCACGCCGTTTCAGATCGATCGGGATCGGATCATTCACACGTCAGCGTTCCGCCGGCTCCAAAACAAAACACAGGTTTTCTTCAGTGGCGAGTATGATTTCTACCGCACCCGCCTGACCCACTCCATCGAAGTCGCGCAGATTGGTCGCAGCATCTGCAACCGGCTCAATCGCACCTCCGACCTGCTTGGCTCTGACTATTTCATCGACTCGGATCTCGTCGAGGCAGCCTGTCTCGCCCACGACATCGGGCACCCACCTTTTGGCCACGCCGGAGAAAGAACGCTCCATCGCCTGATGCGTCCCTATGGCGGTTTCGAAGGAAATGCGCAGACCCTACGCATTCTAACCCGCATTCTCTTCGGCCCGGATCGGGGAATGAATCCGACGCGCGCGCTTATCGACGGCGTCCTCAAATACAAAACGCTCTTCGGCGAGGTCGAAAATCAGAAGAACCATTTTCTCTATCGCGAGCAATCCGACATGCTCAATTTCATGACAGAGGACACGGCATTTCCGGATGAACTCGCTCCGGGGAAAAAACGAAACGCCTTTCGCTCCATCGAATGCCGAATCATGGACTGGGCGGACGACACGGCCTACTCACTGAACGACATCGCTGACGGGATCGAAGCGGGGTTTATCACTGTCGATGCTGTCGAACGCTGGGCCGAATCTCGTGATCTCGACTCCGATGATGCCGCTGTCGCTGAGGAACTGCTATCGGCAATCCGCAAGAGTCGAGTCGAATCGACAGTGGGGAAAAAGATCGGAGCCTTCATCGCCGCAGCCGACCTCGTCGAGCATGATTCTTTTCTCTCCGACAAAACAAACCGCCATCGCTACCGGCTCCAAATCGATCCTGCAGTGGAGAAAGAATGCCGCGTCTACAAGAGCCTGTCTCTCGATCTCGTCTTTCGGACGAGGCAACTTCAGCAGCTCGATCGCAAGTCCGACTTCCTGCTCGAACGACTCTTCGATGCTTTCGCCGAAGAATACGTGGTCGAAGATCGGGGAGAAAAAGCGAGCTTCATCCTGCTTCCTGAAGACGACCAAAAACTGATCTCCACGCAGACGAGCGAAGCCGACCGCGCCCGCATCATCTGCGATGTGCTCGCCCGCATGACCGACGGCATTGCAACGCGCACCTACAAGCGACTGTTCGATGCTGACTTCGGATCGATCGTGGATCTAGTCTGAAAGATTTGTTCCGACCCCTCGTATCCTTGCCCAATATGGCAAGTTACGAAAACCGATTCCAACAGAACGCCCCCGGAAAATTCTACGTCGATGATCAATGCATAGACTGCGACCTGTGCCGCGAGCGCATTCCCGAAGTGTTTCTCCGAAACGACGAAGACGCTCACTCCTATGTCGGGTGTCAGCCGCGAGACGAAGCAGAACTAACCCTTTGCCAGGAGGCCCTCGATGACTGTCCCATCGAAGCGATCGGATGTGATGGGGAACCAAACCCTACTCCTTCCAAAATACAAAAAAGCCGCTGTCTCGATTCCGGAATCGTGCGACAATAGCGGCTAAATGCACATTCAGGATATATTGGAAAAAGAGAAAACGACGTTTTCCTTCGAATTTTTTCCTCCCAAGAGCGAAGCAGCTTCGGAAGCCCTTTACGAGACGATTTCCGAACTGAAAGCCTACGATCCCCATTTTGTTAGCGTCACCTACGGTGCTGGAGGCTCGACACGTGAGCTGACCAACGATCTCGTGGTCCGCCTGAAAAACACGACCTCTCTCGATCCGATCCCACATCTCACCTGCGTCTGCCATCAGGAAAACGATATCAGAGACATTCTGACTCGCTACGCCTGCGAGGGCGTCAGTAACATTCTCGCGCTCGGGGGCGACCCACCTCGCGACCTCGCAAACTACAACAAGGCCGACGACGCCTTTCAGCAGGCCGCCGACCTGGTCCGCTACATTCGCAACTTCTCCGGTCACCCGGACGATCGCGGTTTCGGCATCGGAGTCGCGGGCTTTCCCGAAGGTCATCCCGGAACGCCGAATCGACTCAAGGAGATGGATTACCTTAAGGCAAAGGTCGACCAAGGTGCCGACTACATCGTGACCCAGCTCTTCTTTCACAATGATGATTTTCACGACTTCCGGGATCGCTGTTCGCTAGCCGGAATCGATATCCCCATCATCGCCGGGATCATGCCCGTGACGACGACGAAAGGAATGGAAAGAATGGCGGACCTCGCAGCCGGAGCGCGATTCCCGGCGAAACTGCTTCGGGCTCTGAATCGCGGCGGAGAAGATCCCGAATCCATCGAAAAAGTCGGCATCCACTACGCGACCGAACAATGCTCTGACCTGCTCGAAAAAGAAGTCAGCGGCATTCACTTTTACACTCTCAACAAATCACACGCCACCCGTGAGATCTATGCGAATCTCGGGCTGCATGCTTCGACTTGACCCAGTTGAGTTACCCGCCCAACAAGACATGAAACGGTTTCCGTGGCGCATCGTTCTTTACGTCGTTTTTATCGGGTACCTGTTTCTTGATCTCAGGACCTGCAACGGGCCGCTGAAGCGATCGATCAGCAAACGGACCGATCTGACGCGCAAGGCGGCGGAAACTAACAAGTGGGTCGCACTCGTAAACCAGGAGCCAATCACCGGAGAACAGCTCGACGTCGCTGTCGCTCGGCATTTGTATCAGCGCGGGAAAGACATCGAGGAAGTACCTGAGGCAAATCTGCGCATGATCCGTCGTGCGGCGCTGCAATCGCTCATCAACGACACGCTGGTGCGACAATATGCCGACGGAGAAGACTTCCGCGCCCCGCAGGAAGAAATCGACAATTTTACTGCCCGGTGGATTTCCCAATTCTCCTCGGAAACTGAATTGGCCGAGCGAGCAGGCTACCAACAGCTGCCAGACGAAAAGATACAAGAGGAACTCGCTCGCATCGTATCTCGCAAAAAGTGGCTCGAGAATCGCATCGCTCCTGGAGTCGACGTCATGGACGAGGAAGTGAAAGCGTGGTTCGAAGAAAACCGCGAAACCGGCGAGGGTTTCATCGATCCGGAAAAAGTTCGCGCCCGGCACATCTTCCTGAGCACCGTCGAAGTCGACGACGAAAACCGCGAGGAAATGATTCGCGACCTGCACCGTCAGATCGTGGAAAAAGAAAACACCTTTGAGGAATTGGCCGCAGCATTTTCCGAGGATCCAAAAACGAAAAAGATCGGAGGAGACCTGAACTGGTTCGCTCGTGATCGAGTTCCTGAGGATTTCGCCGAAACGGTTTTTACAATGAAACCCGGCGATCTGAGCGATCCGTTTCGAACCGGGATCGGTTGGCACATTGTCGAAGTGTTAGACCGGCAGGAGGAAAGACCCGTCACCTTTGAAGAAGTCGAACTCGAGATCCGCCACCATCTCGAAAATCAGCGCACTGCGGAGGTTGTCGAAATTTTGATGAAGAAACTGCGAACGGTCGCTAATATTCGGCTGTTCCCCGAACACATTTGAGATCAGTCTCTCGGCGAACGATTCTTCGATCGAAACTCCGGCGGCCGCTTGCTTATCCACTTTACGAAACGCATGATCTCTTCATTTTCGCGAAGCGCTTCGATGGTATTGTAGACACGGGCCAGCTCAGCTTCGCTGAACAGACTGTGAACCTTGCTGTGACAGATCGTGTGGAGCACTGCGATCGGACCATGCTTGCCGCCTTTCAGCTTTGGGATGAGATGGTGGCGACTCTCCAACTCCGGCGGGATGGGGCGCTCACAGAGTGGGCAGATTTTCCAGTCTGTTTCAGATCTGGACATAGGGCATCAGTCCGTGCATCCCCCCTTCGCGCCCGAAACCGCTTTCGAGGTAGCCTCCGAAAGGGCTGGTCGGATCAAATTTATTGAAGGTGTTAGCCCAGATTACTCCGGCTTGGATTTGGTCTGCGATTTGGAAAATCTTACTGCCCTTGTCGGTCCAGATTCCCGCACTGAGACCGTAGCAGGTGTCATTTGCCCGGCTCACGGCTTCGGCAGGCGTGCGGAAAGTGAGAACACTCAGAACGGGTCCGAAAATTTCCTCGCGAGCGATGCGGTGGCTCGAACTGACGTTGGTGAAAAAAGAAGGGCGGCACCAGTAGCCGGAGTCAGGCAAGGGACAGCTCGACTCGTGCAGCGTCGCACCTTCATCGATTCCGGAACCGATCAGGCTGGCAATGCGACCGAGTTGTTCCTTCGAATTGATCGCGCCAATGTCGGTGTTTTTGTCGAGCGGATCACCCACTCGCAAAGTTTCGATGCGGCGCTCCAGGCGAGCTACAAAGTCGTCGTGAATCGATTCCTGCAAGAGGAGACGACTTCCGGCGCAGCAGACATGGCCCTGATTGAAATAGATTCCATTGATGACCCCTTCGACGGCCTGTTCGATGGGAGCGTCGTCAAAGACGATGTTCGCTGCTTTTCCTCCCAGTTCGAGCGTGAGTTTTTTCCCAGTGCCCGCGACGGTTTCCGCGATCTTCTTCCCCACGCCAGTAGAGCCGGTGAAAGCGACCTTGTCGATGCCATCGTGGCCGACGAGGTATTCACCGGTATCCCCTGCCCCGGTCACAATATTAACGACGCCATCAGGCAGCCCCGCTTCCTGAAAAATTTCAGCGAGGTGCATCGCGGTGACGGAGGTGGTCTCCGCCGGCTTCAGCACAACGGTATTTCCACAGGCCAGCGCAGGCGCAATCTTCCAGGCCGCCATCAGCAGAGGAAAATTCCATGGAATCACTTGTCCAGCGACTCCGACAGGTTTCGGGCTGCGTCCGGGAAAAGCATAGTCGAGTTTATCGGCCCAACCGGCGTAGTAAAAAAAGTGGGCTGCGACGAGAGGAACATCAACGTCGCGACTCTCCTTGATCGGCTTGCCACCGTCCATCGATTCGAGGATGGCGAGCTCGCGCGCTTTCTCCTGAATGATGCGTGCAATCCGGAAGAGGTATTTCCCGCGCTCCAAAGGCGCCATTTTGGACCAGACTTTGCTGTAGGCGTTGCGGGCAGATTGAATCGCGGCATCGACATCAGCCGGCTCCGCTTTCGCAATCCGGGCGTGCCGCTTTCCGGTCGCTGGATTTACCGATCCGAAATATTCTCCTCCTGACGGAGCCACAAATTCTCCATCGATGAAAAGCTCGTACTGCTTTTTTAACTTCACCGGAGTCGACTCCGGTGCCGGTGCATATTCAAATGCCGAACCAAATTTCAAATCACTCATCCTTTGGATTATCCCTTAGAAAAATATTTCGCACTCTGATAGTTCCCATCAACCAACTTCGCGAGCTGCAACTCGACATCGCTGAGCAAGGAACTGGCCCCAAACCGAAACAGCTCCGGAGTCAGCCAGTCTTCTCCGACAGTTTCTTTTACCATAACAAGAAACTGCAGCGCCTGTTTCGCGGTTCGAAGTCCGCCCGCAGGCTTGACCCCGATTTTTTTTCCCGTCGCGAGAAAGTGATCACGCACCGTCTCAACCATGACGAGCGTCACGGGGAGCGTCGCGGCAGGTGAAACTTTACCGGTCGAGGTTTTGATGAAATCCGCCCCGGCTTCGATTGCCATCTGGCTGATGAGCCTGACATTGTCATAAGTCTGCAGCTCCCCAGTTTCGAAAATCACCTTCAGATGCACCTTGCCGCAGGCTTCTTTCGTAGCTGCGATCTCATCGAAGACTTCATTCAGCTCGCCCTCGAGAAAACGGCCACGGCTGATAACCATATCGATCTCTTCCGCCCCGGAGCTGACTGCATCGCGAACATCAGCAATGCGAAGATCGAGAGGATACTGGCCGCTTGGAAATCCGGTAGCAACAGATGCGACCGGAATGCCCGTGCCCTTCAGTTCCGAAACGGCATGCGCGACGAGATTCGGATAGACGCAGACCGCAGCGCACGGCGGGCAATCGTAGCGATCTGCCATCGGACGGAGAGCCTTTCGACAGAGATGGGTAACCTTGCCCTTCGAATCGGCTCCCTCCAGGGTCGTCAGGTCCATCATCGAAACCGCCATCTTCAAACCAACCGCCTTAGCTTCGTTCTTGATCGACCGTTTCGTGAACTTGGCGGCGCGTTCGTCCACCCCAACTTGATCAACTAGAGGAACGGGTTGCTGCATGGGAAATGTGGCCATGGAAAAAGGAAAGCGAGAGTTTTGGTTTCGAAACGCTGCGTTCAGCACATTTTCACCATATCTTTCACTAGCTGAAAGTAGAGATAAAAAAGCCCGCGCCACGAGTAGCGAAAGGTGTCGGCTTTTTCGGAGAGGCGTATCAATCCGCTATCCAGGTTATGTTTGATCTGCTGCTCGGCTTCAAGTTCGATCAGATTCGGAAGCTCCTCAGGTGTCTCCGCCACGAAGTCTTCGGTTTCGAGTGCCAGATCTTTCATCCAGCCCCGATGCTTCCCGAGAACGTCTGGAAAAAGTTCGGCCCCGGGCTCTCGGCGCACGATGACATCTGGAGCCGAAGCCATCGGGGTGCTGAAGGGAACGTTTGTCGTCCGGTAGATAATTCCGCTTTCCCGCCGGGTCGTCAGAGAGAGGGATCCCCAGGAAATATCATCCTGCTCGGTAAGACAGATCGCAGCCTGCTCGCGGGTTTCTGCATTGTAGAAAAGGCGAAAAAACTGCTTCACGCCGTCCCATTCCCAACCCGTGTCGGTGACATATTCGAAGCCTTCTTTTTCCACTTCATCAGTCATTTCGCTGAAAGCGGGAAAGCGCGAGGCACCGGGAGGAGCTTGCTGCTCCAGCGATTTATGAATCGGGAGGCGCAGATTACGCACACGGGTCAACAGTTCCAGCCACGGCAGCAAGAACCAGATCAGCAATCCGCCGACACCGGCAGCAATGCTCCCAGTCGGCAAATAGAACGCGAGAAAAGTCGCCGCCAGCAGTCCCAATGCCCCAAGCTTACGGAGAAAGCGGGCGCGGAAACTGCGCAAAGCAAAGGAGAAAACAATGACTCCCAGGACGATCAATAATTCGCTCATGGTCAACAAATGTTACGACCTGTTGTCAGGGAAAGGAAAGGGGAAAGTCTTGCACGTGGAAAGAGCCTGTTGATAAGCATGCGAGGATCCAATTATCCAAAAAATGAAAGTCCAAGAAATTGCCTTCTTCGCGTATCCCGTGACGGATATGAAATGCACCCGTGGATTTTATAAACGAATTCTCGGCCTAACCGCAACCATGGATCACGAAATGAAGGGAGGCCACTGGTTCGGATACGGTAACTGAGCAGGAACGATCACGATCAGTTTCGCCGAGGGAATGCTCCCGAGCGAGGATGGATGCATACACTCCTGTCTACTTTGTAAGAAGCACGAGCAACGGATCGCAAGAAACGAGTAATTTCCCTTGCCGCCTCGGGGGCAATCAACTAAAACCTCTTTGTGACGGCAAGGTTTCTTAACAGGCTTTAGAAACTCTGCTCGATCTTATAAGGAGGAGGGCCCCAGTGCCGCGAAAGCGGCACTGGGGTTTATTTCTGAATTCCGAGGAGGTGGAATTCCTTACTAGTTGCCTCCTTCTGAAGATGCGTGACAGAATTTTCCTGTTTTTTCCTCCGCACCGATTCTTGCGGCGAGACAAGAGTCGGGCGATGGTTCTACAGCCCAGAAATGCGGCCAATCAATGAGCGATATTGCCACCAACAGAAAAGCGCGACGCGACTTCCATATTTCCGAAAAATTCGAAGCAGGAATCGAATTGAAAGGAACCGAGGTGAAGTCGATCCGCGCCGGAAAAATTAACATCGGGGATTCCTTTGTCCGTGTTGATCGCGGTGAGGCGTGGCTCTATCAGTGCGACATTCGCCCCTTCAAGCAAGCAAGCCACGAATTCCATGTGCCACTTCGGAATCGACGCCTTCTGCTGCACAAGAAGGAAATCCGAAAGCTCGCCGCCCTCACTGATCAGAGAGGCGCAACCATCGTGCCGCTGCGCTTCTACTGGAAAAACGGTCGCGTCAAAGTCGAGCTCGGCGTTGGAAAAGGGAAAGACCAACGCGACAAGCGTGAAGATCTGAAGCAAAGAGTTCACAATCGCGAAGTCGAACGGGAAATGGCTCGGTTACACAAGTGATCGGCGACCAGCGACGCAAAAAAACGCCTTCGGACGTATGCCGGAAGAAGCCTTGACGCGCGGATGGTTTCCCGTTCATTCAACAAAGTAGAATGGGATCGAATTTTGGGACATTATTTCGGCTTTCCACGTGGGGTGAATCCCACGGCGGAGGGGTAGGTGTGGTTGTGGATGGATGTCCGCCAAAAATACCCTTGCGGGAGGAAGATATTCAGATCGATCTCGACAGGCGTCGTCCGGGTCAAAGTGAAATCACAACACCGCGAAACGAAGCAGATCAGGCAGAGATCCTTTCCGGTACTTTCGAGGGGCAAACCCTTGGGACACCGATCGGAATTCTCGTCCGGAACAAGGATGCTCGTCCCGAAGCCTATTCAGAAATGAGCGAGAAATTCCGCCCCTCGCATGCCGACTACACCTACCAGGCGAAGTACGGTATTCGAAACTGGCAAGGCGGCGGTCGCTCCAGCGCTCGCGAAACGATCGGTCGTGTCGCCGCTGCCGCGATTGCGAAAAAAGTGATCCAACACTGCTTCGCTCCCGATTTAGAAATTCTTCCCTTCGTCGATTCCATCGGAACGCTGAAAGCCAACGTCGATACCGACACAGTCACGCGCGACATGATCGAATCGAACATTGTTCGCACGGGCGATCCGGATTCGATCGAAAAAATGATCGATTACATCAAAGAAGTTCGCTCGGATGGAAACTCCGTCGGCGGGGTCGTGGGATGTGTGATTCGCAATGTTCCCGTCGGTCTCGGCATGCCTGTTTTTGATCGCCTCGAGGCAGACCTCGCCAAATCCATGCTCAGTCTGCCAGCAACTAAGGGCTTCGAAGTCGGATCAGGATTTGCGGGAACGGAACTGACCGGGCGCGAGCATAACGACCCCTTTCGCATGGTCGACGGGAAAGTTCGCACAACCAGCAATCGTTCCGGTGGCGTTCAGGGTGGAATCAGTAACGGAGAGAACATTGTTTTCCGCGTCGCTTTCAAACCTACCGCCACGATCATGACCGAGCAGGCCACGGTCAGCACGAGCCTCGAAAACACGGAACTTACCGGGCGCGGAAGACACGATGCCTGCGTTCTCCCACGTGCTGTGCCCATGGTCGAGGCGATGGCCGCACTCGTGCTCGTCGATCACATGCTGCGCCAGCGCGCTCTTTGCGGAGATCAATCTCCCTCCTGAATGTAATATCCGCAGAACCACGGACAGGCTGAAATGACAGATTCATTCTCCTTCTTCTTTGCCTTTCTCATTTTCATTGGGTTCTTTTTCCTGTCGGTGAAAAAAGGGGTTCTCAGCATTCTCTCTTCAGGTCTTGCGGCGGCTTCTGCGATGGCCGTTTTTTTCGTCGGGGTGAAATTCGTCCCCGATCTCGCCTTTCAATTCGCTGAAATCGAAATCGAGTGGAAGAAGGCGGTTTATATCTCTGGAGGAGCCGCTCTTTTTGTCTTTCTGGTCGTGAGAATCCTCGGTGGCTTCGCCCTCAAATCGATGCTCGGACCCGAAGGCTTTCTTCACTCGTTCGTCGATGGTACATCCGGTGGGATCCTTTCCCTCTTCCCCAGCTTCGTTATCGTGATCTTACTCTTCACCTGCATTCGAATCTCAGGCACCCTGCACGAACTGAACTATGCGGCGTCGCTGAGCCGGGACAAAGTCGACCAGATGGCAGAGCAAATTCCATCCTATCCCTGGACCTCGGTCTGGCGTGACTCGGTGGAGGACATTCCTTTCATGGGCCCCATCCTTGACTCATTCGATCCCTTCAGCAATCGAGTCAATCGCAACGCCGGGGCATTCGCGATCATGAATCAGTCCTCCCTGATTCGCTCCCATCTGCTGAGCCAGCCCGACAGCGCAAAACTGGCCGCAAGCGAGAAAATCATCAAGGTCAACCAAGATATCAGGGTCCACGAGGCCCTCAAAGATCACGACCGAATCAAACTGGTATTCACCCCAGCGATTCGTGAAATCGCAAAAGACCCTGAACTCAAGCCGCTACTGAAACGAGTTCAGCTTCAACCCATCTTGAGGAGGTATGTGAAGAAGTTGAAATCAACGGGCGCCACGCCAGAGTAACTCTCTTTTCCCACCACTTTCCATGGCATTATCCCAATATATCACGAGCATCGGGCTTGAAGTTCACGTGCAATTGAAAACGCAGAGCAAAATGTTCTGCTCCTGCCCGGTTCAATTCGGAGAGCCACCCAACTCTCTCACCTGCCCGACCTGTCTCGGACTGCCCGGTGCCCTCCCCGTTCTCAATGCCGGCGCGATCGAGCGTACCATCATCACCGGCCAGCTCCTCAACTGCACCACCCCCGAGGTCGTGAAGTGGGACCGGAAGAATTACTTCTACCCCGACATGCCGAAGAATTACCAGATCTCGCA
>Ga0181569_10001684_pt1 | contig 17395 bp, 15 predicted proteins | sample 101ome_19_FD_132452 | JGI IMG/M metagenome (GOLD analysis project Ga0181569, IMG submission 132452) | Coastal salt marsh microbial communities from the Groves Creek Marsh, Skidaway Island, Georgia - 101405AT metaG (megahit assembly) | ecosystem: Environmental > Aquatic > Marine > Intertidal...
AGGGTATGAGTGTAGTGACGCGTTTGGTTATGGTCTGTCAATGAATGATCCCGGCGAAATTTTATCTTCATGGGCGGAATTCCGTCTTTCACCCCCATCGGAGTTTTTACTAACCTGTCTTCGTTATATTCATGATTACACCGACAGCCATGGGCAGGCGATATTTTCACCTCGGACAGCCACAGGTCTGACAACCATGATCGCCTCACGGTCGTATGGCCCAGAGCTTTATCGGATGTGTGCGATGATTGCTGGCGCTTCAGCTTCAGGCATAAAACCAGGGGAGCTGTTAGTTGCTGGGCGAGCAACGCCATCGCGGATCAGGCAGATATTTTCTGATGCGGATCGTCCCCATGCTCTATTGATCGAAGATGATCAGTTGGTTTTTGCAAACCACCAGCCAATTTGGCGACAAGCGTTTTCCCGTGCGCCATTATCGGTAGCCTTGGCTAGTTTTCTGGCTGAAGCCTTGGGGTTTGATGTTTTTCTTGATGCTTATCATAAGCTAGGCCAGGATATAGAGGCGTCATCTATTAAGACAATCGCCAATGATCTGTCAAAGCGGCTATATCGGTTTCTGGCAGAGCATTTGCCGCGAAGCTCAGAGCGACAAATCACCCTGCTGTTGCAACAGTATCTTGAGCAATCTTTGTCACCAGATGCTAAATTATCAGAAAGCAATATTACCGATGAGATCATTTTTGATTTCTGGTGTGAAAAAAGTTTGGATAAAGAGGTCAGCCTAAAACTGTATGACACTTGCTTGCGGGCTTGGGTGACTTTTCGATGCGGCGTTGTGATAGCAAGTCAGTCCAGATTTTCTTCTGCGGATAGTTTGACTGATGATGAGCATCGCCTAGATCATCTTACCATTGATCATTTTTATGGTGAAAACGATGATGTCAGCTTTCTTGAGGCAGGACCAAAAGCTTTCCAAAGCAGCATGGTATTATCTGGCGATAAATCATCGGGGCTAAAGGCGGGTTTTGACGGCCTTGCTGTGCCGCCAGCAGATAGCATCAAAATGTTCAGCAATACCGAACGTGATAAAATTGAATTGCTGGCCCATGCTAATGATCAGGCTATACCGCTTAAGCAATCAATGCTTCGCGGCATGGTGTTTCCGCTTATGCAAAACCGCCTCACGCAAGCCACAAGGGTGAGTAAAAAACAACCAGATATTAACACAGTCATGGCAGAGGCAGGGCCTAATCCTTATCAGAACTGTGTTGAGGCGTGGGCAGATATTCAGACGGTTGCGCTAGGGACCGCGCGCACCGCATGTCAGCGCCTGATCGAAGAACAGCAACTGGCAGGTCTTGCCCTATTAACCAGTATGCTTGATGATGAAGAAAAGCATGAGCTGATCAGTCTGATGCATGAGGCAGGGGTCACATCAGATCAATCCGCGCTGTTAGCGGAAAACCTTTTTGATAAGCTGGAAAACCGCCCTGCCCAAAGTGCACTCAATACGATCTTGTCAGAGCTAAAATCTGGCGCAAGGAAATATCGACGCGCTGGACTAAAAGAGGCTCCTGCTGATAGCGATGACCACTCCGCATGGCATGATGGACTATATCTTGCCGCTGGTTATGCTCAGATGATTGCCAATGATCTAGATATATTCCTGAAAGAAATGGAATCGACGGGCGACACACTCGAAACACTTTATCTAAAAGACCAGATGATCTTTAAGCAACAATTCAACCGTATTTATAAAAGTGAGCATGGCGATGGATAAACACAGCAAGGCCATTCTGTCTGATGCAGGAAAATTATTTGATAAACTCACCGATGCCCATCTGATGCAAAAACATCTTAATGATGATCCCAAACATGCTGACGGATTAGATTTGCATAGCTTGTGGCAGGCGGCCGAAGGTAAGGCCAGTGATGCACAGATGCAAAAAATATCGCAAAGCTTTATGGCCAGAAAACAGCTCAAGGCTATTTTGGATGCCTCTGCCATCGCTTATCAACCCCGTCAGGCGGCAGCATCTAGCACTAGTGATTATCGGCATGGCAGTGCTTTTGATATCCGGATAAAGCCATCCGCCGCTCAGGATGGGCTTGTCTATGTTCAGTTACTTTTTCATCAAAAGATGATGCCTGAGCATGAACAACCAAGTGTTTTGGTATCTTACCGAGATGGAATTTATCGTCAGAAACCATTGACGTCAATTCAGGATCAGCGCATACAGCTTTTGTGGCATAGTGATGATCCCATGTTGAAGGATTTAAGGGATCCAGAGACGGAACTTTATATCAAGTGACCAGAGTCTATATACCGACGACGCGACATCCGGTTGAGATTATCTCCCTGATTGAGGAAGGCGCGGATATTGAATCGGTGATCTGCCTTGCGGGCAGTTTTGAAGGTCTTCCGGTTAGTTCAGCTTATAATGCCTTTGTTCGTCGCCCCACAGGACTGATTGAAAAACTCACAGGGGTGGCATCGTTCCGTACCGATGTGAGTGGCACCATCGATCAGGGTAACAGTTGGCAATTGCCAATGCTATTGGCGCATCGGTTGCATCACAAAAAGCGGTTTCGTCAATCTGACGCAAAACACATGATTTGGGCCACAGGACAAGTTGATATTAATCAAAATGTCACCCCTGTTCAGCATATTCGTGAAAAGCTGGCTGCAAGCCAGACGCTGTTTGATGATCTGATGGGTAAAGGCATTACTGTTCATCTGGTGATGCATCCAGACAATATGGTGGAATGCGAAGACCTTAAATCCAAAGGGTTTATCTGTCATGCTGTTCGCGGAGCGATAGAAATTGATCGCTTACTGATAGATGCCGCCTTTGCTGCGCCTTCTGATCCAGTTGTCCATAAATCAGCTTTGAGCCCATGGCAAAAAGTATTGCGGCAAGGTGTATCTTGGTGCTGGCGCAGGCGCCAGATCATGGGTTATGGCCTAATAGCCCTGATGGTTTTTGGCCTTTATCAGCAGACGCCTTGGAAGCCCATCCATGAAGCAATGATGCTAGAAAAACAAGGCCGTCTTGTTGAACTGATCCGCGTCTTAAAAACCTATCGTCAAAATCCTGATGTCATGTCGCGTATCAGCTTTCGTCTGTTTGAGGAAATGGCCTTGAAGCGTAAATCTGACCGCCTCATCCGTAATTTAGAAGTTCATCTTGTCTGGGCTGTTCCAGGCGATGGACTTGGTAGTTGCGACAATAGTGACATGCGCTGGCATAAACATTTGGTGGATGGCGAAACTTTGCCGTCATTGCCAAGTAACCTTTGCCGGCTTTATCTGGATATCCGGAATATTGGCTCAACCCGTCAAGCGGTTGCGGTTGCTGTGCGCCAGAACCCAAATGAAAATCATGGAGAAAATGTGCTGTTGATGCAACCTACGCAGTCAGCGCTTGCCCCAACAGAAAATATGCGCAGCATGCCTATAGCCGCTTCATCACAGCCTATGGTCATTATGCTGGCGACATCAGATCACATGGATAATGCTTGGTACCCATGGTTTGAACGTTGGGTTAACCGGCCAACAATCAGTTTTAGTCAACGGTTGCACGACACCGGCATTGGCGCACGCATGGCATCACAGGATATGCCATGATGATGGGGTATCCATGGTCTTAAATGCAACGCGCATCACCAAGGGCAATACGCCCGGATACGCGTCGGCCTTTTACTTGGATATCGTCAATAAAAAGCTGACCTTGGCTAATGGTATAAGACCCTGATACGCGGCCGTTGAGTTGATCTGTCCCAGCGGCATTAAGCAATCCCCCAATGATATAGCTATCGCCAGATTTGCTGAAAAGCTGAACAGGTGTTCCATCGCCAAGTTGGGCTTTAAGGTTGGCCTGATGGGCGGTTTCTTTAGCATCAATATTTTGCCGTGACCGCAAATAAGGAGAATAGAAATTACGGTTAGCAACCTTTACTTTGCCATCGCGAATATCATAGAGTTTTCCATTATTAAGCAAATATCCACTTGTCAGACCAAAGCATTGGCGTAGAATGACAGCAACTTTTTCACGGTCGGACTTATTGTCTGGCCAGAACAGCTCAAGTTCAAGTTTTTCATCTGCTTCATCCATCTGTTTCATCGCGTGTTGCCGGTCTTGCCCAGAAGCTGTCATGGTCACAGGCACTTGGTTTATGGTTAAGGCGCTATCAATGCTTGCAGATATGTTTGGCAATGGCGTGATAGGGATATTTGCCGCCGCCGTTGTGACCACAGGCTTTGGTAATGGCTCCAGCACAGGCTTTATAGGCGCAAATTGAGATGCCTTATCTTTTTCAGGAAACGCCGCGAGGTTAGGTTCAGCCTTTAGTTCAAGCATAAGGGGTTTAGGCAATAGCCTAGCTGGCGGAGAGGTGATTTCTGCTGTTTCCGTCGGGTTCATTGGCACGATCACGGAAGGGGCCGCTGATGGTTGAACTTGTGATCGTTGAAGCAGGGGTCCCGGCAAAAGGTTTTCGGGCTTTTCCAGATGGATTTCTTGCTGGTCTTTTGGCGCATCAGTTTCGTTGATGGCTTCTGCTGAGGGAGGAAGATATTCAGAAGGCAAAGTAACGAAACGGATGCTGGCCAAAACTTCATTAGGTAGTGCTTGATCCTGAGCATCGACAGGGGGCACCAGCGTGTCTTCTGCAGGCGCATGGGTTTGCTCAGGCTTCGCGGTGTTTGGGCGCGTGTCTGGCAAAACCTGTTGGGGTTCAAGCCAGACCATCGCAAAAAACCCAAGCACCAGAATTACTGAAGCGAGGCGCATGATTAGATACCTGATTTCTCAAGATAGAATACTTGCATATCCAACATCAATTTACCAAGGTCTTGCTGGCGTTCTGCAGGGGTCATATACCGCATTCGCTCATTTACATTTGCGGTATCAAGGCCTGGGGCAACCATGTTTTCCTGATCAGCTTCTGCTAATTCAGCAAACGCATTAGCAATATCGATATCACTCACAGGGGGGTCTGATTGTTCCACTAATATAACAGGCTCAACTTTTGAGGTGTTGGTTTCAGCATGAGGGACACTTGCCGGACTGACATTGCTATTTGGCAAAGGGGCAATCATATCTTTGGCCTCAACGGTGGTTACGTTTGCCGCGGGTGTTTGCATGTCTTCCAAAAGCGCATTCAGGCTTGAAACCTCAGCTTTAAGCGACAGAATATCCTCGCGCAATTGCTCTGTCTCTGATGGTGTTGCCATCACATCGGCTGTGATCTCGGCCATCAGTTCAGATGCTGTTTCGGCTAACCCGTGATGATCGATGTTGTCTTTGCCTTCTTGCATCACTTGGTCAACCCCTGCGACAACTGTTTTTGATGTGCCCGTTAACCATGAGGAAAAGGATTGATCTGGTGAGGCTGTGAACAAATAGCCCAGACAAGCGAGAACACAAATATTGAACATAAGGAAACGCATGAATTATTCTCCTACAACAAGAGGGTTAGCGTGATGGGCAGGACGATCACTGCTCATCACCGTGGCATTAATAAGGATCAGGATGGTGCGAAGCACAGCAGATACCGGCAGACCAACCACCGAAGTCATAAAGGCCATACTGAAATGTTGTGTCAGGTCAGCAATAACATCATTGATCGTGTCAGGTGTTAACCCCCCATGGGAAAGTGAACCAATACCAAGAGAGATGCCTAGCAAAGTAAAGGTAAGGGCAATAGTGGCAATGCCGTTACAGGCTTGCAGCCCACTCAATAACCATTTCCGGCGAAAGCCATCAATGGCTTCAGATGGGTTCTCCCCTCGGGTTTCCAGCAATTTCATGCCGCTAAAGATGCTGACCAGAATAAGGATCATGGTTAAAGACACAAAGCCCAAACCAAGCACATCCATAATCCAGTTAAAAATGGCACTTGCCGGAAGACTGCTGGCAAAGGAAAACCCTGCCAGCAGGATGACTATGGCACCCATCACATAGGTAAAAGCGCGCCCACCTAATCCGATATTGTTATGCCAGATAGACCAGCTCATCTGCCTACCCTCGACACCAGAAGATCACTAGTAGATAGGCCAACGGTTTCTGCCCAATGCTGTGTGATTTTCTGTTTCTTTTCTGCTGAAGCATGGCTCAGAAACGTTAATTCATAGCTATTAAACGCACGCAGGGCCGCGGCAGGTGAGTTAGATTTCAGCGATTTATCATTAATGACAATCTTTTCCAGATCGGTCAGCCGACGCCAAGACGCCATCATGTATTCAGACCGCTGTGCAACAGAAATATCTGCGTTCAGCATCTTAGAGATAGCAATGGCGCGTTCGCGTTCCAAATTTTCAAGGGAATCTGCTTTAGCCTGGGCAAACACCCCAGTAAGGCAAATCACAGCAGCAGAGAGAGCAAATAAACGTTTCATGGGAATATCCTTTCGCATAGGGTTGCTTAGCGATTAATAAAAATTTGCAGGTTATTAGCAGGTGAGTTGTAAACAGCAGGCGTATATCCATCGGCGCCATACTGATATTCTGCCAGATCAAGAGAAAAGGCCTTGGCATCAAGTGCCACCAATTTAGCCATATAGCCTAACACCTCTTCTTCCATATCAAGGACAGCCAATTGCGATTGGATATCATGAATGGTCAGCCGCAATTCTTCTTCACGACTCATAGGTTCACCGTCAATGGAACTAGAGTTTTGCTGAGATGGGTGGGTGTTGATGGCCTCAACCAATTGGCTGATAGCGGCCTGATTATCAGCATAAGCTTTGGCAAAATCAGATTCAGGCATCATGGTGTTGGTGAATAAATCTTCGCGCAAACTGCTATCAACACTATTTGCCCGATTGATAACCGCATTTCGTGCAGCATCAAAACTTGCGCTTTGGCTACTTTCTGCTGCCCCTTGGCGCGCTTTCCGCATGAGGCGTTCATAAATCTCAAGCTTCACCGCCAAACGCTTTTTCTTGAGGTCAATTTGGGTGCCCATCATTTCGATATAATCGCGTTTTCCAGCGATCAGCTGATGCCGAGCTTCTAGCCTTTGTTCCCCTTCATAGAGATCAAGATCATTCTGAACCTGTGATAAGAAATTGATCTGGCTGGAAATATCTGTTTCCAGGCCGCCCAGCTCTGATGCCAGAGGTGAACGATCAAAATCCTGTTCGATTGCGGTTTCTAGGTGCTCGGATGGCAACATTAGGATTTTCTCGCTAATGCTTGGGCTCCACCCTGTTTGGCTAGCCATGGCAGGTAAGCTTGTCAGGGCAGTTGCAGCCAGAAGCGCAGCGGAGAAAGTGTTACGGATCGTTTTTTTCATGGTGCTATTTCCTTTCCAGACGCATTGGCCTAGTTGTTTTCCCAGTACCAAACGCGGCGTACTTCATCCTTAACCGAGGGTTTGGCATTCATGGATGCGAGGTTAAGTAAGGATTTTTTGTCGCTATGGGTGTAGGAAAACAGCACATCATAAGTATCCGTGAATGAAGTGCCATCGGCATAAATTAGGTCTTTGCCTTGGAACGTCGTCCTAAACTTTTCCAAATTCATTTTGGCTTTGGTAACATCACCGCCAATAAAATAATTCTGGATGCTAAGCGCATAAACTTTCATCCGTTGGTCTTCAGGAACGAGATGGGTGCCATCAATGACATGGTACTCACATCCTTCAAGAATTTCCGCGCTCGACAGAAACTGCGCCGGATCACCATTATCCCTTGCCATGCTGTCACGGGAAATGCCTTCCTCAACACAGCTTTCAAAATCATTTATGGTCTGCAGATCACTAAGCCGCATTTGGTGAAATCCCACCACATCTGCTGTTTTGTTGCTGCCAAGCGTGGCAGGGTTACAAGCAGAAAGGGCGGCCACAGCACAAATGGCTGGCAAAATCATAAGGGTTCTCATCATTCTTCCTCACAAACAGTTGGTTACTGTTTAGGCAATGGAAGGATCAGATGAATTTTTGAAAACAGCTATGGCTAAATAGAGTGCACAAATAAAATATCTTGAGAAATACTCTATACAAAACCCTAACATACGGATTAACATAATCTGATATAAGATTAATTGGAGGAAATAAAATGTTTCGTAAACATGTTACCGCAGTTGTTGCTGGTGTTGGGATGCTTGCTGCTACCAATGCTTATGCAGCAGGTGAATTAAATATTTTTAACTGGGGCAATTACACCAGCCCAGAGCTGATCGAGAAATTCGAAAAGACCTATGATGTCAAAGTGACCATCACAGACTATGATTCCAACGATACCGCTTTGGCGAAGGTTCGTGCAGGCGCTCATGGGTTTGATATGGCCGTTCCATCAGCCAGTTTCATGCCAATTTGGATTAGCGAAGGCTTGTTGCTTGAAACAAACCCAACCCAAATGTCCAATTACGGCAATGTCAGGGATGAGTTCAAAAGCCCAGATTGGGACCCAGGCCATAAATATTCGGTTCCTTATCAGTGGGGTACGGTAGGCGTTGTTGTTGATACATCGGTTTATAACGGCGATATCAACACATTGGCCGTTATTTTCGATCCACCAGAAGAGCTTAAGGGTAAGATCAATGTTGCCCCAGAAATGCTCGACTTAATTAACGCGGCGCTGAATTATACAGGCAGTGAGCAATGCTCAAACGATAAAAGTGAACTGAAAAAAGCGCGTGATGTTCTGATTAATGCTAAGCCGCATTGGCTTTCCATGGATTATGGCGTGATTGAAAAGTTTGCAGGTCGTGATCTAGGGGCATCACTCTATTGGAATGGCGCCGCCTTCCGCGCAAGAGAGAAAAACACGGATGTTCGCTTTGGCTACCCAAGAGAAGGGTATCCGATGTGGATGGACGCGGTTGTTGTGCTGAAAGATGCTAAGAATGTCGAAAACGCCAAGCTTTTCCAGAACTTCCTGATGGAACCTGAAAATGCAGCTTTGGCTTCGGCTTTTGCGCGTTATGCAAATGGAATCAAAGGCTCTGAGCCCTTCATGCCAGATGATATGAAAGGCGCGCCAGAAATTGATATTCCTGCTGAGTTTATCCCTATGGGCTATTTCAGCGAAACCTGCCCACCTGAAGTTCAGGAGATGTATTCCGCGATCTGGACAGAATTGCAGAAGTAAATCTGTTTCTTTGTGATCAAAGTTAAGAAAAGGGGCAACCTATGGGTTGCCCCTTTTTTATAGCTTCGTTATCCCCTCTTAAGAAAAGGGTCAATGCAGTTGCTGGATCAATTCCAACTGTTTGGGGTGCCAAGGCGCGGCTTCTTCGAGATCAGCGGCTAACCCCATCAGCATCTCATCTTCTCCAAATGCTGCCGCAAAATGCACCCCAACGGGCAGATTGCCTGGTGCCCAATGCATCGGCAGTGAAATAGCAGGCTGACCAGATGCATTAAATACCGCCGTATAAGGCGAATAACTAAATACTCCGTCAGGGCCATTACGATAATCCATGAAATTGCTGTTATCAGGTTTGTAGCGGCCAATTTTTGCTGGTGGTTCCGCTAGGGTGGGGGTTAAAAGCACGTCAAAATCCTGAAATAGAGCCGCCATACGGCGTCCAAAACTATGGACGGTATTGATGGATTGCAGATAATCTGCCCCACTAACCGTCTGGCCTAATTGCACCGCACCATAGGTGACGCCGTCAACATCTTCGGGCTTTAACTCTGCAATAGCTTTTTTGTAACGCACAGACAGTTCTGTTCCTGAAGCCACAATTTTGGTCCAAGCTAGCATCATTTCGCGCACCTCTTTGGCGATTGTGGTTTGCCATGAGATCACCTCATGGCCTAACCCTTTGAGCAGACCCGCGACTTTATAAACCGCCTCACGGCATTCGGCATCAATCGGGTTGCCAAGGAAATCTGTATCTAGCACCGCAATCCGTAACCCTATGGGCGGAGTTTTCATGGCTGCGCGATAACCTGATTTGAGAGGCGGAGCATGATAAGGCGCCCCAAGATCAGCGCCATGACACAAATCCATCATCAAAGCTGTATCGCGCACAGAACGGGTAAGAAAGCCATCAATCGCCATGCCTGCCCAGCCTTCACCTACACCAGGGCCATCAGGAAGACGAGCACGGGTAGGCTTAAACCCAATAAGCCCACAACATGACGCAGGGATTCTAACAGAACCGCCCCCATCCGAGCCATGCGCCAAGGGGACAATTCCTGCTGCTACGGCAGCACCAGAACCACCAGACGAACCGCCAGTGGTATGATCCGTGTTCCACGGATTACGGGTAGGTTTTCCATATACCCCTGCTTCTGTTGTCGGACCAATGCCTAATTCGGGCGAGGTGGTGCGAGCAAAAGGAATTAATCCTGCGGCACGCATGCGGGTATAAATTGAGGAATCATATTTATAAACAGTATCACGATAAAGCCGTGAGCCATTATGTGACGGAAAGGCGATGGCCTCTGCCCCTAAATCTTTGAGCAAAGTCGGCACACCAGATAAGGGCGCATCTGCTGGTGTCTCATCACAGAGTTTTTCAGCAACTTCTGGCTGTTCATGAACAATAGCATCCAGCGCAGGGTTAATCCGCCGGCTTCGCGCAAGAGAAGCTTTTAACATATCCTTTGCACTGATCGCGCCTGATGCAATATGTGCCGCAAGTTCTGTGGCATCACATTCAAATAATTCATTCATGGTAACTCTCCTTAATATGATCGCATTATCCTGCCATGATCTGACATATTAAACTAGCATCTAAAAAAACCACTATTTGACATAGGGGATGGCTTGGATAACAATTTACTAATTATAATATGAGCAGGGGAGTAAGCAGTGAAGTCTTATAAAAATAGCGAAATACCGCCTCCAATTATGCAGGGGTTCCCCTCTGATCAGTTTATGCGGTTCCCGCGGATGGATTGGGATAGGCCGCCATGGAATCGCTGGACCTTTCAGCATATTAATGAGTTTATGCCGACCGCCAGAGTCTGGCGCGGGTCTGGCCCAGCACGGGTTTTGCCACGTCAAGAAGAGACCATCACAGATATTAGCTTTGTCCGGTCAAATGGCCAGAAACAGACCATTGCTGGTTTTCTGGATGATAGTTACACCGACGGAATGCTTGTGATGTGCGATGGTAAAATCGTGCATGAAAGTTATCACAACGCCATGCGGCCAGAAACGCCGCATCTGATGCAATCAGTATCCAAATCTATCACCTCTACTGTGACAGGGATTCTTATTGATCGGGGGCTTATTGATCCTGCCGCACCGGTTGTGACGTATTTGCCTGAAATTGCGGAAACAGCATGGCGAGATGCCACAATCCAACATGTTTTGGATATGACCACAGGGGTTCAGTATAGCGAGGAATACACGCGTTTGGATTCTGATGTTGGTAAAACCGACGTGGCGTCAGGTTGGCGTCCGATTTCCCCTGATGCTGATCCGGGTATTGATTGGCCTGAAACCATCTGGGATCAGATTTTAACCTTGAAAACATGTGACGCCAAACACGGTGAGCGTTTTCTTTATAGGTCAATTGAAACGGATCTGTTGGCCCATATCATGATTAAGATAACAGGGCTGCCTTTGCATGAATTGATCAGCCAAGAATTATGGCAACCTATGGGAGCAGAAGAGGACGGCTTTTTCACGGTTGACCCTAATGGGTATAGTTTAGCCAGCGGCGGTTTTAACGGATGCTTGCGAGATTTTGGTCGCTTTGGTCAGCTTTATCTGGATGACGGAATGTGCCAAGGCAAGCGCATCATCCCTAGCGATTGGATCACCGATGTTCGGCGTGGCCCTCATGGTTTATTCTCAGATGACCGGCGACGCATTCTGCCTAATGGGTGTTATCGCAATCAATTCTGGATTGAGGATATGACCACCGAAGCCTTCATGTGTCTTGGTGTGTTTGGTCAGCTCATCTATATCTCACCAGCTTATAATATGGTGGTGGTCAAACTTTCCACTTGGCCTGATTTTCTGGATGATACCTTCAAAACCGATACCCAATTAGCCATTCATGCCATCGCGGCGGCGCTTGGGAAAACCAAATAAGAAAGCTACTGGGAATGAGCGATTTATGTCAGATGTCAGCCACCGCGCTGATTGCAGAAATCAAAAAAGGTGCGATATCCCCTGTGGATGTGATGGAAGCCTCCATTGCCCGAATTGAGGCTGTTGATCCAGCGGTTAACGCCATGGTCACGCATGATTTTGATGCGGCACTTTCTGCGGCAAAAGCTGCTGAAGCCAAGCACCATAAAGGTGAGTCTATTGGCCTGTTGGCCGGCCTGCCAGTGGCGATAAAAGACCTTGAGGCAACCGCAGGGATGCGCACCACTTATGGCTCCATTCCATTTCGCGATCATATTCCTGAGCAAGATGATCTCTCGGTGGCACAGGTTAAAGCGGCAGGCGGCATTGTCATTGGCAAAACCAACACGCCAGAGTTTGGTACAGGCGGCAACACATGGAATGATGTGTTTGGGGTAACGGGAAACCCCTATGATCCCACAAAAACTTGCGCGGGATCATCAGGGGGGTCTGCGGTTGCGCTTGCTACGGGAATGGTGCCGCTTGCGTCAGGATCAGACTTTGGCGGCAGTTTGCGAACCCCAGCCGGATTTTGCGGCATAATCGGATATAGGCCCAGCCCAGGTTTAGTGCCTGATGTTGATAAAGCGAACGCCCTTGCCCCGTTTGCTGTGCTAGGGCCTATGGCACGTCATGTGGCTGACGCTGTGTTGCTGTTAAATGCCCAGATGAGTGTTGATAACCGTGATCCGTTTTCACCAAACACCCTGCGGTTACTGCCCGATCCCATGAAAGCGGCTAGTCTGGATAGCATCAAAGTCGCTGTCTCGGATGATTTAGGGGTGGCACCAGTAGCGGATGAGATCAAACAGGTGTTTTCTAGCCGAATGGGGATATTGTCTTCGGCGTTTCAATCCTTTGAGTGGCAAGACCCAGATTTTACGGATGTGCATGACTGTTTTGAAATTTTGCGCGGGGTCAGTTATGTGGCAGGCATGAAGGATCTTGTCGATCAGCATCGTGATCATATCAGCCCCTTGATTATCGACAATGTGGAACGTGCCCTTAGCTATAATCTCGCTGATGTGGCCATGGCGCATCAGACCCAAAGCATTTTAGCGCGGAAGTGGCTTGCACTTTTTGATCAGGTTGATGTGGTGATTTGTCCAGCGGCATCGGTTTCTCCTTTCCCGCATGCCCAGCGATATATCGACCAGATTGATGGGCAAGTTATGCCAACCTATATGCGCTGGTTAGCGCTTTGTTATGCGCCGACGATGGTGATGGCCTGCTCATTAGTAGTGCCTTGTGGTGTCGATGATCATGGTATGCCTTTTGGGATACAGTTGCTTGGACCGCCTGGCGGTGATCAACGGCTTCTAGAAATTGGTCTTGCGATTGAGGCAGAGTTAGCAAAACATGACGCGACAAAGGCGCCATTACCAGATCTCGCAAAGCTAATCGCATCAAAGAAATCATAAAGGCAGATAAAACTTGTAATCTTCTGGCTTTGCAGGAACAATCAATATCAAGGAAATTAAAAGCCATTTTTATGAAGGCTGATCAATATTTGGAGATAACATATGGTTGACGACACCATCCGAATTGAAGGGGTGGGGAAATATTTTGGGGCAGAGCCAAATCTGGTCAAAGCTCTTGATAATGTTTCTGTTAACATCCGCCGTAATGAATTTTTCACCCTGTTAGGGCCATCAGGTTGCGGTAAGACCACATTGTTGCGACTCATCGCAGGTTTTGAAAGCCCTAGTTTTGGAACAATCCTGCTGGATAACAAAGACATCACCACCCTTCCCCCTTATCAGCGCTCGGTCAACACAGTGTTTCAGAGTTATGCTCTGTTTCCTCATTTGACAGTTGCCCAGAATATCAGCTTTGGGTTGGAGATGCTCAACAAACCAAAGCATGAGATTAATAAAACCGTGGATGAGATGCTGGCGCTTGTTCATATGGAAGAGCTAAAGGATCGCCGCACTAATCAGATTTCTGGGGGGCAACAGCAGAGGGTGGCACTTGCTCGTGCGCTGGCCCCTAAACCCGATGTTTTGCTTCTTGATGAACCGCTTTCTGCTCTCGATTATAAATTGCGCCGCGGAATGCAAATTGAATTAAAACGCCTCCAATTGGAAACTGGCATCACCTTTATCTTTGTGACCCATGATCAGGAAGAGGCGCTGACCATGTCAGATCGTATCGCGGTGATGAACGAAGGGCATATCCTGCAGGTTGGTTCTCCGGATGAGATTTATAACGACCCACAAGAACGCTTTGTCGCTGATTTTATTGGCGAATCTAATTTTGTTGAAGTTGATATTGTTGGTAAAGCTAGTGGTGCTAGCAGTTCTGGTTCTATCCGTTTCGCCAATAGCAAGAAAAGCTATCCGGTAAAAATCCCAGCAAATAAAAAGAATGATAAAAAGGCATTGGTTTTCATTCGTCCGGAACATGCTCGCCTTGATGGGAAAACCCGTGGCGCAACGTTAACAGGGACTCTGGCAAATAAGCTGTTTTTTGGAACTGACACCAATTATCACATTGATCTAGATGATGGCAGCCAATTTGTGGTGCGTGCTCAAAACACCCTAGAAGGCGGATTTAGTCCAGCGGTTGGTGATAAATTGGGGATTTTTGTTGACGAAAATGCCCTCAAGGTTCTGAAGGATTAAGATTGCGATGAGCCGGACATTAAGCGCACTCGAACAAGAACAGATCCGCCGCAAGACTCGGGCGAATTGGTTGTTATCTACCCCAGCCCTGTTGCTGCTGTTGTTTGCAGCCTCTGGCCCCTTGATCATTGTTGTTATTTATTCCTTTTTATCATCGGGGAATTATGGCGGTGTGGTCTGGGAGTTTTCCACAGACGCTTGGTTTAATGTTCTCTACACCAAAGATATTTTTGATGACACGGTATCGCTATCAGATGCTCATCTTTCCATTTTCTGGCGATCGGTACAATTGTCGTTTTTAACAACGGTTTTATGTTTGTTTTTTGGGTTCCCCACGGCGTATTTTATTGCCACAAGGCCACCTTCGACACGCAATGTCTGGCTTTTTCTCATCACCATTCCGTTTTGGACAAATCTTTTGATACGCACATTCGCTATTCTTGAGCTGATCAGAAATCAGGGTGTGATTAATAATTCCTTGATGTCGCTAGGGCTGATCCAAGAACCAATACGGATGCTTTACACGGATTTTGCTATTTTAGTGGGGATGGCTTATGTCTATCTGCCGTTGATGGTATTGCCGATTTATGCGTCGATGGAAAGGTTTGATTTTCGGTTTGTCGAAGCCGGTTATGATCTTTATGCCTCACGCATTAAAGTGTTGAGGCGTATTATCATCCCCATTATTAAGCCGGGGATCATTGCTGGCTCTATTCTTGTCTTTGTGCCTTCTCTGGGGGCTTATGTTACCCCAAGGGTGCTTGGTGGCGGCAAGCGTTTGATGGTTGGCAATCTGATCGAATTGCAATTTGGTCAGGGTAAGAACTGGCCTCTTGGGGCGGCATTAGCCGTGACGATGCTTGTGATTGTTATGGTTGCCTTGATTTTCTATGTCCGGCTTGTTCAGAAATCGGAGCGCAACCATGGCTAAACAGATGACTGGCGGTTTGATCCGAAAAAAACCGTTTTCCATTACGCGCCAGCATGGTTTTACGACTATTGCCCTGATTTGTTTTTTTGTGCTTTACGCACCGATTTTAACGCTGGTGTTTTATTCCTTTAACGCGGGCAATAATCTGATGTTGTGGGAAGGATTTTCGTTTCATTGGTATGTTAAGGCGTATGAAAACGAATTGGTGCAAGAGGCCGCCATCAGGTCACTTATTATCGCTGTCTCGGCCTCATTGATATCGACTTTGGTGGCTACTATGGCGGCGTTAGGCACGACCAGAACGGCAAAGTTTAAGGGTCAAAGTATGATCTTTTTAATGATCAATCAGCCCCTGATGGTGCCCGAAATTGTAACTGCTGTGGCTTTGCTGATTTTCTTTGCCATTATCAAAACCTTCACCGGATATTATGGGCTAGGCTATTTGATCGCTGCGCATTCAGCGTTTTGTGTTCCGTTTGCGTATCTGCCTATTAAAGCTCGCCTTGATGGGATGGATTTAAGCCTTGAGACAGCGGCAGGTGATCTTTACGCCACCCCTTTTAGGGTTTTTCGGCGCGTCACCTTGCCCTTGTTATTTCCGGGGATTATGGCAGGCGCCATGCTGGCCTTTGTCATCTCGCTTGATGATGTGATTATCACCGAGTTTGTTAAAACCGCAGGGCAGGATACGCTTCCTACTTATATGTTGGGTCAGCTTCGCCGTGTTATCACGCCAGAAATTAATGCGATATCAACGGTGCTGCTAGGCATATCGTTATTGGTAGTGACTTTGTTCTTTCTGGTGTCACGCAAACGATTTTAACCTTTGAGCTTTAACCTAATTGGGGGTTAAGCCTGATAAGTGATCCGGCCGTCACAGATGGTAGTTTGGGCGCGGGCTTGATCCAATTCCTCAGGGTTCATGGCCTCTAAGTCGTGGGACATGACTACGATATCCGCCATCATACCTGGGACTAGCCGGCCTTTCTTATCCTCATTAAACTCAACCCAAGCATTGCTTGCGGTATAGCTCTCAAGGGTATCATGCAGGCTCTGGGCCTGATTTCGCCAAGGCGCAGGCATAGGTTTTGGGGCAACCGCTGATTTCACATTTGGCATCACATCAACAGGTATCACGGGCCAATCGGTGGAAAACACCACTGGGGTTCCAGTGGAACGAATATCTTGCCAAGCAAAGGCAGTGGGCTTTTGGTGTGGATGCAACATTCGGTCAACTGTCTCAGGCGAGAAATAGGTACCAAACGGCGCATGGCCAGGTTGAATAGAGGCGACAACCCCAAGTTCAGCAAAACGCGGCAGATCATCAGGATGCAGCACTTCGATATGTTCAATACGGTGGCGGCTATCGCGTTTCCCATTCGTGTTGCGCGCTAGCTCATACGCATCAAGGGTCTGGCGAATAGCCAGATCACCAATGGCGTGAACTGATATTTGAAACTCGCGCCGATCAGCCTCAACGCAAGCCTGACGGAACAATTCCTCGTCAAATACCGCGTCACCAATCGTATCAAGACCGGGATATGGCTCAAGCATTAGGGCAGTTGAACTCTCTATGACCCCATCAACAAACATTTTGACGCGCTTGCACCAGATATGATCGCCAGTAAAATCACGGCGCATGGCTTCGGCTTCTTCAAAACGGCTTAGCGTATCGAAAAATTTAAAATGAAATGGAATTTCAGTGCGGCATAACAGGTCGCCGCGGTCTTCAAGCGTTTTTAGCAATTCCAGCGTATAGACATTGCCATCCATATTATGCAGGCTGGTGATACCGTGGCTGGCGCAATGCTTCATGCCGCGCGCAATCGCATCAGCG
>Ga0181569_10001701_pt1 | contig 17317 bp, 17 predicted proteins | sample 101ome_19_FD_132452 | JGI IMG/M metagenome (GOLD analysis project Ga0181569, IMG submission 132452) | Coastal salt marsh microbial communities from the Groves Creek Marsh, Skidaway Island, Georgia - 101405AT metaG (megahit assembly) | ecosystem: Environmental > Aquatic > Marine > Intertidal...
CGTAATAGGGATCGGGTACGTCGCGGACGCCGGCATCCGGCGCATAGTCCATGAACATGCGAATGCGCGGTTGCAGCTCCGGCGGGCAGGCGCGGGTCATGGCGTCGCGGTGGCTGGAATCCATCGCCAGGAGCAGGTCGAATTCCTCGAAATCGTAGGGACGGACCTTGCGTGCGCGCTGGTCGCTGATATCGACGCCGCGGGCCAGTGCTGTCTCCGCCGAACGCGGATCGGGCGGATCGCCGACATGCCAGGATCCGATCCCCGCGGAATCGGCCTGGATGCGGTCGGCCAGACCGCGTTCCGAAACCAGATGACGGAACACGCCCTCGGCGGTCGGCGACCGGCAGATGTTTCCGGTACAGACGAACAATACTTTGAACACGCATGGCCTCCCTGTCTGGCGCGGGCGTATACTAGGACATTATCTTTCCGAAAGCCCATGACAGACGACCTCGAAACGCTTTTCCGCGATATCCGCGCCTGCACCCATTGCGAGGCTCACCTGCCGATGGGCGCGCGTCCCGTCGTGCGCGGCACCGAACGGGCACGGGTCTGCATCATCGGCCAGGCGCCGGGCATTCGCGTGCACAAAAGCGGGATCCCCTGGGACGACCCCAGCGGCAAACGGTTGCGCGGCTGGCTCGACGTTGACGACGACACGTTCTACGACGAAGACAACTTCGCCATCATCCCCGTCGGGTTCTGCTATCCGGGCACGATGGAAAACGGCGGCGACTATCCGCCGCGCAGGGAATGCGCGCCGCTGTGGCATGCGCCCGTCCTGTCGGCGCTGACAAACGTCGAACTGACGCTGCTGATCGGCTCCTACGCGCAGGCCTATCACCTCGGCAGATCGCGCCGGAAGAACATGACCGAAACCGTACGCGCCTGGCGGGACTATCTGCCGGATATTTTTCCGACGCCGCATCCGAGTTGGCGGACCGCCGGCTGGCAGAAGAAGAATCCGTGGTTCGACGACGAATTGCTGCCGGAACTGCGCCGCCGCATACACGGGCTGATCGGATGAAAGCGCCCGCCGCCTATCTGGCACTGCCGCAACAGACGCGGGCAATCGTCCTGATGACGGTGTCGGCAGTGGCCTATGCGCTGACCTTCGTGACAGTGCGCGAACTGTCTGAAACGTTCTCCGTTTACATGCTGGTCATGCTGCGGGCCGCGATCGGCACCGCAATCCTGCTGCCCTGGCTGTACCGTTCGGGCATCGGCGTGCTGCGCACGTCGCAGGCGAAGCTGTACGGGTTTCGGGTGATCCTCGTCTACACGGGCAATCTCTGCTGGTTTTACGCTTTGGCGAAAATGGCGCTGGCGGATGCGACCGCGCTGTCGTTTCTGATACCGGTCTTCACCGCGATCATTCTCGCCGTCTGGATGCGCGAACATCTCAGCGGGCCACGTATCGCTGCGCTGTCGCTCGGTCTTGCCGGCGCCCTCATCGTGATCCGTCCGGGTTTCGCGGAAATCGGCCTTGCGACCATCGGGATGCTGTACACCACGGTCGCCTACGGGGGCGCCACCGCTTCGACGCGGGTGCTTACCTACAAGGACGATCCAAGCGTGGTGGTCTTCTACATGTTCGCGCTCAACCTGCCGCTGGCGCTTGGGCCGGGGATATATCACTGGACGCCGCCGTCGGCTTCCGACTGGCTGCTGATCGGCGCCTTCGCGCTGCTTAGCCTGTACTCGCAGATTTACATGACGCGCGCACTGGCGCTGGCCGAGGCGGTGGTCGTCATGCCGACATTCTATCTTCAACTGCCGCTGGCGGCGATGTTCGGGTTCTTCCTGTTCGGCCAGGTGCCGGAAATCTGGCTGATCCCGGGCGCCGCGCTTATCATCGGCGGCAGCTACTATTCGCTGTGGAGCGAGGCGCGCCGAAGACGCGCCGAGAAAGAACGGGAGACTTCGACGTGACCGGACCGGCCCTGCCGCCCGCCGTGACCGGCCTGTTATGGATGAGCGTCACCGCTGCCTGCTATGCGGCGAGCTACGTTGCCATGCGCCTGCTGTCGGACGACATCAGCATCTACGAAATCACGTTTCTGCGGTCGGTCATCGCCTGTCTGTTTCTCGGCCCCTGGATACTGGCGACCCGGCCCGCCGCCATTCGCGTGACCCGCTGGAAACTCTACTGGATCCGGTCGATCGCCACCTACGCGGCAATGATGTGTACCGTGTACGGCATTGCCCATGTCGCGATTGCCGACGTGACGGCTTTGCTGCTGGCGTCGCCGCTGTTCACGGTTCTGTTCGCGGCGCTGTTTCTGAAAGAACGCGTCGGGATACACCGATGGGCGGCACTGATGGCGGGTATTGCCGGCGCGTTGCTGATTATCCGGCCCGGCTTCGCGGTCATCACCTTTGCCAGCTTTGCCGGGTTGTTCGCCGCCTTCGGCTACGGGATCGCCAATGCCGGCACCAAGGCGCTGACAGGGACCGACCATCCCGATGCGGTCGCGTTCTGGATGTATGCCCTGATCGTGCCGATCTCCGCCGGTCCGGCCATCTGGCACTGGACCACCCCCGGCTGGAACCATATGCCGCTGATCGTGCTGCTCGGTCTGCTGACGATGATGTCGCAATACTGCATGGCACGCGCTTTCCGGGCAGCGGACACCAGCGTCGTGTTGCCGGCGCATTATCTGCAGATGCCGTTCGCGGCAGGGCTGGCGTTTCTGATCCTGGCGCAGGTGCCGTCGGTCTGGGTATGGCCCGGCGCGGCGATCATCGCGGCCAGCGCCTATTACACCGCCATGCGCGAACGAAAACGCGGCGTTCAAAAATAAAGGCCCTCACGGGGCCGGGCTTATTCCCCCGCCGCCGCCTCGATGCGTTCCATGTCCTCGTCCGACAGGCCGAAATGGTGGCCGATTTCATGGATCAGCACGTGGCGCACCAGATGGGTCAGGTCTTCCTCCGTTTCGCACCAGTAATCCAGCAGCGGACGACGATAGAGAAAGATCATGTCCGGACCGGTCTGCATGCCGGACTCCTTTTCCCCGATGGGAATCCCGCTATAGAGGCCCATGAGGTCGAACGGACTCTGCAGACCCATCTCGCGCTCCGTCGCCGGATCGGGGAAATCGTCCACGCGAAAAACGATGCCGGCGGTCAATTGCCGGAACTCTTCGGGCAGGCCGTCGAAGGCCGCGCGGGCGATCGCCGCGATGTCGTCGAGCGACGGGGCGATGGAGAAGGATGCTGTCATGACCGCATCATTACCCTCCCTTGATTGCCGGGCCAAGGCGCTTCACCCTAGCTGTCGAACGGACGGAGGGTTTCACCCGTCCAACGGACGGAGAGTTTCATGGTCGACAAACTTAAGGGAAAGGCGCGGCAGAAAGCGCTGAGGCCGCTCAAGCACTGGAAAAAGGTCAAAGGCCGCGATGCAATTTCGAAGGCCTACCGGTTCGGGGATTTCAACGAGGCATTCGGCTTCATGTCACGGGTCGCAATGAGGGCCGAGCAGATGGATCACCACCCTGAATGGTTCAACGTCTACAATCAGGTTCTGGTGACGCTGACTACGCACGATGCCGGCGGCGTGTCGGAACGGGATATTGAACTGGCGAAATTCATCGACCGAATCGCGGGTCGCAAAGCGGTCGCCGAACTGGCCAGGGCGGAGAAGGCGAAAAAAGGTCGCGTCCGAACGTTATAAATAGGGGTGGGACCCTATTTATCGCCGGACGTTGCCTGCCGATCGTCCGGCGGCGTTCCTTTTCGCGTCTCCCTGCGTGCTTCGTAGCGCGCGATATAGAGCGTCGCGCCGACGATGATCGTTGCGCCCACCCCGGTCCAGATATCCGGAATCTCGGTGAAGATCACGTACCCCGCGACCACCGCGAACACCAGGCGGATGTATTCCATCGTTCCCATCAGGCTGGATTCGCCGACCGAAAAGCCGCGCACGAAAAAATTCATGCCGATTGCCGTGAAGGTCGCGATCAGGCACAGCAGCAACCATTCGGTCGGTGTCGGATTCACCCACACATAGGCGGCAGGGCCGGCGAAAATCAGCGCGCCGAATATGTGGTACCAGAACAGGATCGTGCCCGGCGGGTCGTCGCGCGCCAGCACCCGGATGATGATCAGTCCCGACGCGAACAGGAATGCCGTGAAAAGCGCCACGAACCAGGCGATGTCGATTTCGCCGCCGAAGGGCCTCATCATCACGATCACGCCCGCGAAGCCGACCAGCGTCGCGCTCCACCGGTGCAACCCGACGATTTCTTTCAGGACAAAGATCGCGAGGACGGTCAGGAACAGCGGCCGGGTGAAATTCATCGCGGTCGCGTCGGCCAGCGGCAGGTGGATGACCGCATAGAATATGCCGGCCTGGCCCAGCGAGGCGACGATGGCGCGGAAGAAATGCAGCTTCAGGCGCTTCGATCTGAGTCTTTCGGGACCGGTCCGGATGAAAAGCGGCATAAGCAGGACAAAGCCGAGACCGTATCTGAAGATTGCCATCTGGGCCGGGTGGATGCGGTCGCCGGCGAATTTGACGGCAATATCGGTCAGGACGAAGAAAGCCGTGCCCAGGACGACGAAAATCGCACCGCGCATGTTGGGCGGCAACGACTGGAACCATTCGCCGAAGGTTTTCATCGGCCCGACCGCCCGAGCTGCGTCAGCCAGACCGACGCCGCGAAAATGATCGTGCCGCCGATCCAGGTCCAGATATCCGGCAGTTCGGCGAACACGAGCCATCCAAGGATCGCGGCCCATATCAGCCGGGTGAAATTGAACGGCATGGCGATGGACATGTCGGCCGCCTGCACGCCGCGGTTATAAGTGCGCTGCAGGATCACGCTCATGAATCCGATCACGGCGAACAGCCCCCATTGCTCCGGCGTCGGATTGTTCCAGACGATGATCGTCGGGATCAGCAGGATCAGCGTCTGGGTTACGAACAGCCAGGCGGCGATCGTGTCGGGCGGGTCGGTGCGGACCAGGGTCTTGATCATGATGGAGACAAGAGCGCCCGCCAGCGCCGAACCCAGCGCGAAGGCGATGCCGAGATTGAACTCCGCGAAACCGGGCCGGATGACGATCAGCGCCCCGGCGAACCCGGCGGCAATAGCGAGCCATCGATGCCGGGTGACGACCTCGCCGAGGACGAAGCCGGCGACGGCGGCGGCAATCACCGGCTGCAGGAACCCGATCGCCGACATGTCCGCGATCGGGATCAGCGCAACGGCGGCGAACAGCAGCGTCACGTTGGTCGACGACATGAATCCGCGCACGATATGACGGCCGAGCTGATTGGTTCGCATCGCACCCATGCCGACATTGATCAGCCACGGCATCATGAACATCACGGCGAAGGCATTGCGCAGGAACGCAATCTGGAAAACCTCGATATCGGGCGCCATGTAACGGCCGATGGCGATCGACACGACATAGGTGACTGCCGATATCGACATCCAGATACCCGACCGCACCGGTCCCGGCAGGGCGTGAAAACGGGTGGAAAATCTGGCAGCTGTCATCCTGATCCTGTGTCGCCTTATTCCGGTGTGATTGCGGCCGCGGTACGGTCGCGCGATTTCTGCGCTTCGCGGCGTGCGATATAGACAGTGGAGCAGAATATCAGCAGCCCGCCCAGCGCGGTATAGATCGACGGGATTTCCGAGAACAGCACGAAGCCGAACAGGACCGCGACGATCAGGCGGGTGTAATCCATCGGCAGCATGATCGACGCGTCCGCGGCGGAGAAACCCCGGCTCATGGCCCGCTGTCCCAGCGTGCCCACCAGCCCCATGAACAGCAGCCAGCCGAGCTGTTCCCAGGTCGGGGTCTGCCATACGAACAGCGCCAGGATCAGCATCACCGGCGTGGTAAAAATAACGTAATAGATGGTGATGGTGTCCGGCGCTTCCGTGCGCGACAGGAAGCGGATGAAAACCGCCGATCCGGCGCCCGCAATGGAGGCGATGAAGACCGAGGCGAGGCCGACATTGAAGACCTCGAACCCGGGCCGCACCATGATCAGAACGCCGATGAAACCGACGATCAGGGCGATCCAGCGCCGCAACCCCACCAGCTCTCCCAGAAACACGATGGCGAACACCGTCCCGTAGAGCGGCCGGCTGAACATGATCGCCACCGCGTCGGCCAGCGGAATTTTCGACAGAGCATAGAAATATCCCAGCGTACCGATGGCGACGAAAAAGGCGCGTCCCATGAAATGGGGAATCTTGTCCGTCTTCAGGCCCTGGCCGCGTGTTCTAAGCAGCCAGGGTGCCATGAAGACGAAACCCAGGCCCGTGCGAAAGAATGCGATGATGAAGGTGTGCACGTCCGCCGACAGGTGTCGGATCGTCGCCGCCATGGCCGTCAGGCAGAACGCGCTGGCGATAAGCCACATCGCCCCCCGGATCGGTCCCGGCAATCCGTCGAACCAGGTTTGGGTCGCCGCGGGGATCATGCCTGCGGTTTCCGGCTGCGGCGGGACTCGGTCCGGCCGGCGAAAATCGATGCGCAGAAAATGACCGTTCCGCCGATCACGGTCCAGAGATCCGGCAACTCGGAAAACACCACGAAGCCGATGGCAATTACGAAAGGCAGGCGGGTGAAATCGAACGGTGCGATAGATCCGACGTCTCCGGTGGCGAAGGCGCGGGAATACAACCGCTGCGCCGTCGTCGACAGACCTCCCAGCATGAAGCCCCAGAACCATTGTTCCCAGGTCGGCCACACCCAGACGAACAGCACGGCGACCAGCGCGAAAGGCAGCATGTAGATCACCTGGTACAGCGCCGCCGTATCGGGCTGATCCGTACGCAGCGTGATCTTTAGGATCATTGCGGAGCCCGCGATGCAAACCCCCGCGCCGATCACCATGAAAACGCCGATATTCACTTCCTGAAAACCGGGCCGGATGACGACCAGCGTCCCCGCGAACCCGACCGCCAGCGCGATCCAGCGGGTCAGGTGCGCCGGTTCCTTCAGGAACAGGACGCCGGACAGCGCAATGAACAGCGGAAAGGTGAACGAAATCGCGGTGGCGTCCGCCAGCGGCACCAGGGTCAGCCCGCCGAACCAGCCATACATCGCCACGGTGCCGAGGAAGCCGCGCCAGATATAGAGCTTCGTGTGCGGCGTTTTCAGCGCGATCGCGCCGACGCGGAACAGCCAGGGCAGCATCACGACGATGCCGAAGGCCGCGCGAAAGAAAGAGATCTCGATGAAATGCAGGTCGCGGGCCAGATAACGCACAATTCCGGCCTGCGCCGCGAAGAACACAGCGCTGAGGGTCATCCATATCGCGCCTTGCACGGACGGCGGCAGACGGGTGAAAGTGGTGCGGACAGTCTGGATCATGGGCGGGCCAATGAACGGAGTACCGCCGACAGGGAGGGATGTCGATGCGTTTTCGCGACTCGGTCGTCTGGGTCACCGGGGCATCGTCGGGAATCGGCGAACATTTGGCCCGGCTGTTTCATGCCGAAGGCGCACATGTCGTCCTGTCCGCGCGGCGCGAAGATGCACTGAGCAGGGTGGCTGAGGCGTGCGACGGCCCGGGCGATACCATGATTCTTCCCCTGGACGTAACGGACGAAACCGCCATTGGCACAGCGGCCGGGCAGGTGTCCGCGCGGTTTGGCCGGGTCGATATTCTCGTCAACAACGCCGGACTTACCCAGCGGGGACGCATCGCGGAGACGTCTCTGGATGTCTATCGCCGTATTATGGACGTCAATTTCTTCGGTCCGCTGATGCTGACCAAGGCGGTGCTGCCGTCCATGACAGAGCGCGGGTCTGGCCGGATCGTGTGCGTCACCAGCGTCGCCGGCAAGTACGGATCGCCCATGCGGTCCGGCTACAATGCGGCGAAACATGCCGCCCACGGGTTCTTCGATTCGTTGCGGGAAGAGGTCGCCCGGCACGGCATCGACGTGACGCTGATCGTGCCCGGCACGGTGCGGACCGATGTGTCGCTGAACGCGCTGCGCGGGGACGGCTCGCTGTACGGTAGGATGGATCCGTTTCTTGCGTCCGGCATGGATCCCGCCGACTGCGCCGGCCGAATCCTGGACGCAGTGCATGCCCGGAAGCGAGAAGTTCTGATCGCTTCCGGCGTGGCCCGGCGCAATGTCTGGCTCAAAAGGCTGTCGCCGGCGCTGCTGTCCTGGGTTACCCGACGCCGAAAGTCCTGACGGACGACCTTTCCGGCGGATCGGCTTAGCTGATAGGCTGACACTGCACATTTGAATTTCAATCAATCGGGGAGACACGGAAATGGTCAGCGACCACAAGGCCTTTGCCAGGGAAGTCGACGGACGCGCCGCGAACCTGTTCAAGGCGGCGCCAGACACGATGCGGGCGTTTCGCGGCCTGATGGAAAGCGCCGGCAAGGACGGCGCGCTGGATTCGAAGACCAAGGAACTGATGGCGCTGGCAGTCGGAATCGCCGTCCACTGCGAAGGCTGCATCAATTACCATACGCGCGAAGCCATCCGGAAAGGCGCGACCCGCGAAGAAGTGGCGGAAACGGCTGCCGTGGCCATCGAAATGGGGGGCGGACCGGCAGCGGTTTACGGTGCCCAGGCGCTGGATGCGTTCGATCAGCTATCCGCCTGACGTAAAAGATATTTGTTGATCCAAAAAATGCTTTGACCCGTACAGATTCCGGGATCATTTTCCACGACGGAACCGGGTGACTCCGGCCGTGAACTATCGATAGCTCTCCGGGGCTCTATGGAGACGATTTAAACGCATGTTTGGTGGTTTTTCCGCCGGTTTGTTCAAAGCCGGTATAGTTTCTCTCGGGGTCGCAGCATTCATCATGCCTGTCACCGCCCCCGCTTTCGCGCAGGGCAAGGAGCTGTCCGAGCGCGGCAAAGCGGCGGACAAGAACAAGAACGGCGTCATCGACCGCGACGAAGCCGGCGGCCCGCTGAAAGCCAATTTCGACGAAATGGACTGCGATAAGTCCGGCACGCTCGACGGCGCGGAGATCCGCGGTTTCTTCACCGGCGAGGAATGTCCGAAACAGGCGGTCGCGGCGCCGGCCGCCGCAGCGCCGGCCAAACCCGTTCCGCCTCTGTCGGATCGTGCCAAAGCGGCGGACAAGAACAAGAACGGCGTCATCGACCGCGACGAAGCCGGCGGCCCGCTGAAAGCCAATTTCAATGAAATGGACTGCGATAAGTCCGGCACGCTCGACGGCGTGGAAATCCGCGGTTTCTTCACCGGCGAGGAATGCCCGAAACAGGCGGCGGCGCCGGCAGCGGCCAAACCCGCGCCCGCCGCCGCCGCGACGGGCGGCAAACCCGGCGGTGGTCCGCGCGCGCGGGCCGTCCGGGTCGATGCGGTGATCGTCGAGCCGTTGTCGCAGACCAGCCCCGTCATTGGCCGCCTTGTTGCCCGCCGCACCGGCGATGTCGCGGCCCGGATCAACGGCGCGATCGTCTCGATGCCGACATCGGTTGGCGACCGTGTGAAAAAAGGAGATGTGATCGCGACGATTGCCCTCGAACGGCTCACGGCGGAACGCGACAAATACGCGGCCGCGCTGACGACGCGCCGGGCGATGGTGCAGACTGCTCAGGCGGAATATGCCAAGAAAAACCAGGAACTGCGACGGATGGCGAACCTGAAAAAATCGTCCGCGTTTTCGGGGGCCCGCTACGAAGACCTTCAGCGCGACGTGGAAGCCCGGCGGGCCTCGCTGCTCGAACGTCAGTCGCAGCTGAAAGAAGCCCAGGCCGAGCTGGACCAGGCGGCAATCGATCTGTTCAATGGTGAAATTCGCGCTCCCTATGAAGGTGTCGTCAGCGAAAAGCACACCGAAGTGGGCGCCTACGTGAATGTCGGAAACCGGGTGGTTACGCTGATCAGCGACACCGATATCGAGGTCGAGGCCGAGGTGCCGTCGCGCCAGATCATCGGCCTTGTTCCCGGAACCCCGGTTCGTTTTACGCTCGATGACGGTACGCAGCATCGCGCGCGCGTGCGGTCCGTCATCCCCCGCGAAAATGCGCGGACGCGCACCCGGCCCGTGCGCTTCGTGCCCGAATTCGGCGAGAAGAGGAAACCGTTCGCCGTGAACCAGTCCGTCACCGTTCTGGTGCCGATCGGAAAAGTGCGCCAGGTATCGACAGTGCACAAGGATGCCATCATTTACCGGGGCGACGACCGGGTCGTGAGCATCGTGCGGCGCGGCAAGGCGTTTCCGCGCAAGGTTCAGATCGGACCCGCGGTCGGCAACAGGTTCGTCGTGGTGGAAGGTCTGAACGAAGGCGACCAGGTGGTGACACACGGGAATGAAACCCTGCCGCCCGGGACGGCGGTCCGGGTGCTGACAAGCGCATCTCCGAAGGTCAATCTCGAACGCGGCAAGACGAACTAGGCAGGCAAGCAGCCGCCGGAATCACGGAGCAGGGCGATGAACCTGATCAGACTGTCCATTGAACGGCCCATCGCTATCGTCGCAATGGTGCTGATGATCCTGCTGTTCGGCTATGTCGCCATGCAGCGTATCCCGATCCAGATGGCACCGGACGTTCGCCAGCCGGTCATCATCGTCAAAACGAACTGGCCCGGCGCCGCACCCCAGGAAGTCGAACGGGAAATCATCAATCCCCAGGAAGACGAGCTTAAAGGCCTCGAAGGCGTCAAGAAGATGGAATCCCGGGCGCGCCGCAACCGGGGCGAAATCACCCTGGAATTCGGGCCCGAAATCAATTTCGACCGCGCGCTGCTACTGGTCGCCAACCGGCTCGACCGCGTATCCGGATATCCCGAAGAAGCCGACGAACCGGTGCTCTCCACGTCCGGCACCGAAGACAACGCCATCGCCTGGTTCATCATCACCAAGCAGGAAGGCAATAACCGGACGATGACTTCCTACGGCGATTTTCTGATCGATGTCGTCCAGGAGCGGATCGAACGCATAGACGGGGTCGCCGGCGTCAATATCTTCGGCGAAACCGAACGCGAAATGTCGATCACCATCACGCCGGAAGCCCTGGCGCGATACGGCATGACCGTCAGCGAGGTTCTGCGCCGGCTTCGGGCGGCGAATGCGTCCATTACCGGCGGCGATGTCGAAGAAGGCAAGCGGCGCTACGTCGTACGCACCGAAGGCGACCTGAACACGACGCAGCTGGTCGAAGAAGTCGTCCTGCGTAGCGACGGCGAAGGCGGCAATCGGGGCATCGGCCGCGTTGTGGTGCGAGATATCGCGCAGGTCTCCATCGGCTACAAGGAAGCCCAGGCGCGTCTTCGGATGCTCAACGAACCGGCGCTGGCTTTTAATATAACGCGCGAACAGGGCGCCAACGTCATCAAGACCATGGCCGAAGTCCGCGAAGTGGTGCAAGGCCTGGCCGACGGCCCCGTTGGGCGGGAGGGCCTGAAACTGGAACAGGTCTACGACGAAACCGATTACATCAACGCGTCGATCAATCTCGTCCAGACCAACATCATCTACGGCGGCGTGCTCGCCATCATCGTTTTGATGATTTTCCTGCGGTCGTGGCGGCCGACGGCGGTGGTCGCGATGGCGATCCCGGTGTCGGTGGTCGGCTCGTTCGTGGCGATGGCGGTTCTCGGCCGGTCGCTCAACGTTATCAGTCTGGCGGGGATTGCGTTCGCCGTCGGGATGGTGGTCGATGCCGCGATCGTCGTGCTGGAAAACATTTTCCGCCTGCGCCAGGAAGGAAAGTCCCGCGCCGAAGCCGCCTATTACGGCGCCCAGCAGGTGTGGCCGGCGGTGCTGGTTTCGGCGCTGACCACGGTGATGGTTTTCATTCCCATCCTGATCATGGATCTGGAGGTTGGCCAACTCTTCCGCGATATCGCAGTCGCGATTTCGGTGTCGGTATTGTTGTCGCTGCTGGTCGCGGTGACCCTGATTCCGGCACTGTCAAACGGGTTGCTCGGCGGCGTGAAGTCGGAAAACAAGGGACTGCGCGTTCCAATGTTGGACGATTTTGCCGCCTGGTTCACGCGTTTCTGGACCGGATACGCGAAGTTCGTCGTGCGGCAGAAATTCTTCGCCGTCTCCCTGGTTGCGCTGATCGTCACGGTTGCCGGGACGATCTCGATCCTGATCATGCCGAAGCTGGATTATCTGCCCAAGGGTAACCGCAATCTCGTGTTCGGCATCGTCATGCCGCCGGCCGGTTACAACCTCGATACCAACGAAGGCATCGCCCGCAACGTCGCCAACGCGACCAAGAAATACTGGTCCCGCGGCGAATACGGCGAGATCAACAAGGCGGAAGACCAGAAAATAGACCGGTTCTTCTATGTCGCACGGCTCGGCCGCATGTTCATGGCCGCGACCCATGTCGATCCGCAGCGCGCGGGCGAACTGGAAGCGATAATCGAAGGCCCGGCCCGTGCGGAGCCCGGCGTGTTCGCCTTCATGTTCCAGCCGTCGCTGTTCGGCCGGTCGATCGGGTCCGGCCGCGCGATCGATATCGAAATCGCCGGCCCGGACCTTGAGACGATCTACGAAGTCGGACGGGAAGTCTTTTTCTCGGCCCGGAGCATCCTGCCGCCGAACGAGGGCAATCGCGTGCGCCCCAGGCCCGCGCTGACGCTGGGCGAACCCGAAGTCCGGATCACGCCGGATCGCGTTCGTTTATCCGATAACGGACTGACAGCGCGGGAGCTGGGTGAATCGATCGATGCCTTCAATGACGGTATCCGCGTGGCGGAGGTCACGGTTGACGGCAAGCGCATCGATCTGACTCTGAAGGGCCCCGACCTCGAACGCGAGTCCACGCAGTCGATCCGGTCGTTGCCGGTGGTGACGTCGGACGGCCGGATCGTGCCGGTCGGCAATCTCGCGGATGTCCGGGAAACTACGGGGCCGACCGAAATCCAGCGTATCGACAGATCGCGCACCATGACCATCAGCGTCGTGCCCAACGATTCCATTCCGCTGGAAGCGGCGGCGGAACTGCTGGAGGAAAAAATCCTCGGTCCCATGCGCGAAAAGGGACTGCCGGAAGGAGTACGCTTCCGGCTCGGCGGCAGCGCCGACAAGCTGGCCGTCACGTGGAACGAGATGCAGCTCGATCTGCTGCTGGCGCTGGTGATCGTCTTCCTGGTGATGGCGGTGCTGTTCGAGAGCTTTCTCTATCCCTGGGTGGTGATGCTGACCGTGCCGGTCGCCGCGGCGGGCGGTCTCGGCGGTCTCGCGCTTCTTAACACATATGTGCCGCAATCACTCGACATGCTGACCATGCTCGGGTTCGTCATCCTGATCGGGATCGTGGTCAACAACGCGATCCTGCTGGTCCACCAGACGCTGTTCCACATACGCGAAGACGGCATGGACGCGAACACGGCGATCGAAACCGCGACGAAAAACCGTATCCGGCCGATCTTCATGTCCACCCTGACTTCGGTGTTCGGCATGCTGCCGCTGGTCGCGTTTCCCGGCGCAGGCTCGGAACTCTATCGCGGACTGGGGTCGGTCGTACTCGGCGGCCTGTCGCTGTCGGCGGTTCTCACCATGGCGATCGTGCCGCCGATGATGTCGATTACCGTCGGGGTCATCGAACGGCGCAAGCAGCGCAAGGCGGAGGGTGCGGAACCGGTCGCCGCCGAGTAAACTGTCGGTATGAGCGAAGACATTCAGCAGCTGGCCCGGCTGATCGACGAGGCGTCGCGCGTGGTGGTGTTCACCGGAGCCGGCATCTCCACCGAGTCCGGCATTCCCGATTTCCGCAGCCCCAACGGTATCTGGTCGCAGACGACGCCGATATATTTCGACGAATACGTCGCCTCCGCCGATGCGCGCATCGAAGCCTGGCGCCGCAAGTTCGAGATCGACCGCGACATGATCGGCGCCGAGCCCAATCGCGGCCACCGCGCCGTTGCCAAGCTGGTGCGCACCGGCAAGGTCAGCGCCGTGATCACCCAGAATATAGACGGGCTGCACCAGGAATCCGGCGTGCCCGATGACAGGATGATCGAACTGCACGGCAACGGCACTTATGCGACATGCCTGTCCTGTGCGGCCCGCTACGAACTGGAACCGATCAGGGCCGCGTTCGAAGCGGACAACACCCTGCCGGTCTGTGACGATTGCGGCGGCATCGTGAAAACCGCCACCATCTCGTTCGGGCAGGCGATGCCGGAAGGACCCATGGACCGGGCACGGGAGGAAACCCTCGCCTGCGATCTGTTCCTCGCCGTGGGATCGTCGCTGGTGGTGTATCCCGCGGCCGGTTTCCCGGCGATGGCCAAACAGAACGATGCGGGGCTGGTGATCGTCAATCGCGACCCGACCGACCTCGACCGCATCGCCGATCTGGTTCTCAACCGGGAAATCGGCCCGACGCTGGGCGAAGCGGCCAACGTGAACTGACGATCAGGTGGCGGCGGGTTTCCGCAAAAACATCCGGCTGATGCCGTAGAACGAGCTGTAAAGCTGCTCGAACTGCTGTTTGAAGCTGTTTGCGTCCGGCGGGTTCTCCATCGCGGCATGAATGTCCGTCAATGACCGTTTGCCGTCGATCCGCGCCAGGATCGCGGCGGCCTGTTCGGGCAGCGGGAGGGACAGCTTCACCCCTTCCATATCCACGTTCAGCGACATGCCCGGCTTGATCTGCCCGGCCAGCGCCGGGCCGTCGTCGTCGCGCATCACCGGAATGACGTCGAAACTGTCCGGCACCGCCAGCGTGTTGGTCTGGTTGTCGCCGTGTACCGCATAGACGATATGGGTTTTCATGTTGCCGGCCAGCAGTTCCGCGAAGGCGCAGCGTTGCAGCCAGTTCAGCGGGCGCAGCCGGTCGACCAGCGCCCGGTCGTTCAGATAGACGCTGGGCTCGTAACGGGCCGGATCCACGAAATTGACCGGCCGCATGCCGCCCTGCTGCAGCAGTCCCGCCAGTTCCGGCACCGAATAGGCGCGATCGCGGCGGTGCAGCAGCAGATCGTATATGCCCGCGTCGCCCAGCTCCATGTGGTCGCCGACATGGGGGTTGCGCTTCAGCCAGTTTGAGTCGGGCAGCGTGCCGAGCAGTTGCCGCGCCACGTCGATCCGTTCCGGATCAGGTGCGGTACCGGCCATCATCTGCAGCATGGCCTGGGCGTGATAGACGCCGGTTCTGCCCAGCGGCGCGTAGACCATGATGCCCATGCCGCCCGCCGGTTTCAGTGCGCCGCGCAGGGCATTGAGCCCGGCGACCGGGTCTTCCAGATGATGCAGCACGCCGCAGCAGTCGATGTAATCGAACTTCCCGAGGTCCAGTGTCGGGATCGCCTCGATCGCGCCGTGGACGAACCGGGTGTTCGTCAGGCCGCGGGCCTCGATCCGCGCTTTGGCGATGGCCGCCGACGCCTCCGAAATGTCCAGATGCACGATCTCGGCATCGATTCCGGCGCTGGCATGCTGCTGCGCCAGCATCACGGCGGCATCGCCGGTGCCGCCGCCGGCCACCAGGATGCGGAAGGTTCCGTCATCGGGCCGGTTGCCCGCAAAAATGTGGTGTTCGATCTCGGCAATGTGGCTGGGCGAGCCGGTAATCAGGCGTTTTGCCTCATCAGCCGCATCGCGGGGCGGGTAGGGGTAGTTTTCGTATTGTTCGCGCAGATCTTCGTTCATAAAGCGTTTTACTCCAAAGACTTGCGCGATTTCCAGCCGGCTGTAGAATCGCCCGCCATGCGGGGATATTTCGGCATCGGCATCGAAGGGGTCAGCAAGCCCATCAACGTCGGCAATCTGGTCAGGTCCGCCCACGCGTTCGGCGCAAGTTTCGTCTTTACCGTGGCCGCGAATTACGACGTCGCCGGCAGCGCGTCTGATACCTCCGATACCCCCGGTCAGGTACCGTTCTACCCATTCGATTCCATCGAGTCGATGCGCCTGCCCGAAGGCTGTGCGCTGGTCGGGATCGAAATCGACGAGCGGGCAATCGATCTGCCGAGTTTCCGCCACCCGCGCCGCGCCGCCTACGTGCTGGGGATGGAGCGGGTCGGCCTCAGCGAGGAAATGACGGATTGCTGCGACCACCTGATCAAAATTCCGACAAAATTCTCTCTCAACCTTGCAACCACCGGCGGCATCGTCATGTATGACCGTATGCTGTCGATGGGACGGTTCGCCAACAGGCCGGTGATGGCCGGGGCGACCCCGGAACCGTTACCGGAACATGTATTCGGGACGCCGGTCATCCGCCGGGGGCCTGCGAAAACGGAAGGATCGTGATGAAGTTTCTTGTACCCGCTGTGGTAGGCGGCATTGTAATAGCGGTATCGCCGGCGTCGGCGAAACAGATCGGCAGTTTCAAGGACTGGACCGCCCACGCCGAGGGTAAAGGCAAGTCCCGCACCTGCTGGATCTACAGCGAACCGGTGAAGGACGAAGGCAAATACAAGCGGCGTGGGCGCATCTATTCGCTGGTGACGCACATTCCGGGCGACAAGGTGACCAACCAGGTTCAGTTCACGGCCGGCTATACCTTCAAGAAGGGCAGCGCCGTGCAGGTCGCGATCGGCAAGCGGAAATTCGAACTGTTCACCAACGCCGATACCGCCTGGGCTCGGAACAAGAAGGACGACGCGGCCATCGTCCAGGCGATGCGGGCAGGATCGCAGATGATTGTCACCGGCGTCTCGTCGCGCGGCACGAAGACGAAGGACACCTATTCGCTGTCCGGCATCTCCGCCGCCCACAAGGCCATCGGCACCGCATGCAAGGTCAAGTAATCGGTATCTAGCGCCCCTAACCGGCGGCGGTTAGACTGAGGCCCATGACCTCCGCCGCCATCCCCCATATGAAGCGCAACGTCGCGCTGCTGTCGCTGTGCCAGGGCTATGCGCAGACCAGCGTCACCGTGGTGATCAGCGTGTCTGCGCTGGCGTCGCTGCTGATCCTCGAAGACAAGTCGCTGGCGACGCTGCCGCACGCTTTCATGTGGGTGGCGACGGCGCTGGCCGCGACGCCCGCTTCCCTGCTGATGAAAAATTACGGCCGCCGCGTCGGGTTCGCCATCGGTTCGATCTTCGGGCTACTCGGCTGCACCTTCTGCACGACCGGCCTCTATATCGGCGATTTCTGGGTGTTCATCGCCGGCACGTCCTGTTTCGGCGCGTTCAATGCCTTCAACCAGTATCTGCGCTTCGCCGCCGCCGAAGCGGCCGATGACGAATTCCGGCCCAAGGCGATTTCCTGGGTGATCGGCGGCGGCATTCTGGCTGCGTTCGTCGGCGGCACACTGGCTGGCAATACCGCCAATCTGATGGTGCCCCAGTTCGTCGCCACCTACATCATTCTCGCGGTCACGCCCATTCTGTTTGCCATTACGATCCAGTTCGTGCGCATGCC
>Ga0181569_10001712_pt1 | contig 17270 bp, 16 predicted proteins | sample 101ome_19_FD_132452 | JGI IMG/M metagenome (GOLD analysis project Ga0181569, IMG submission 132452) | Coastal salt marsh microbial communities from the Groves Creek Marsh, Skidaway Island, Georgia - 101405AT metaG (megahit assembly) | ecosystem: Environmental > Aquatic > Marine > Intertidal...
TATATTGATAATTTAGATTTTAATAATTCAATTATGAATTACCCATTAGCATCACAACAAACTGAAAATGGTTTTGTGCCATTTTATATTATAAATCAAGTTAGAATAACTGAGAGGTTTTCTCCGCTAATTGGAATCAATGTTAGAACAAAAAATAATTTAAATGCAAGAATTGATTTCAAGAAAGACAGAAATATAATGCTTAATTTATCTAATGCTCAAGTATCAGAAATGATCAACTCTGATTTTTCTATTGATTTTGGATATTCAAAGGAAAAATTAAGACTGCCATTTAAGTATATGGGTAATACAATAATATTAGATAATGAAATAGAATTTAGATTAAATTTTGTAATAAGAAATACTAAAGCAGTTCAAAGAAAAATTGATAAAGAAAGTACAGTAACCAATGGAAATTATAATTTTCAATTAAGACCAAATATTAATTATACAGTAAATAATAGAGTGAATCTTATTATATACTATGATAGAGTAGTAAATAAACCAATAGTATCAAATTCATTTCCAAGATATTCTTCCTCCTTTGGAGCTAGGTTAAGGTTAAGTTTAAATCAATAATTTTTTCAGATTGAAATCATTTACTATATTCGTCTTGTGAATTTAAAAAATCTAAAATATACTAAGGACCATGAGTGGGTTAGAGTAGAAGGTGATATAGCTTATGTTGGAATAACTGACTTTGCACAAGGTGAGTTGGGGGACATAGTTTATGTTGAAATTGAGACTTTAAATGAAGAGATTGAAATGGGAGATGTTTTTGGAACTGTGGAAGCAGTAAAAACGGTTTCTGATCTTTTTATGCCCATCTCTGGAGAAGTAATAGAATTAAATGAAAAACTTGAGTCTGAGCCTGAACTAGTTAACAGTGATCCTTATGGAGATGGCTGGATGGTAAAAATTAAAATTGATAATATATCTCAACTTGATGAACTTTTAGATTTAGATGGATATGAGTCTATCACAAAATAAAAAATTTTATTTTTATTCCTCACTTTCAGTTCTATGGTTTTTATTAATTGTATACCTTATGATTTTCTATAGATCTAAGTTAGCAGATTTATCTTATCAACATTTAGATAAATTTATCCACTTTATATTATTCTTTACCCAATCATATCTAGTTACAAAATCATATTTTCTTAGAATTAAAAATTTAACTTTTTCAATTTTAAAAGTTATTATTCCATTTATTATATTTTGTATTATGATAGAAGTAATTCAAATATATATTCCATATAGAAGTTTTGAGTCATTTGATCTTTTAATGAATATTTCTGGATCAGTTGTAGGTTCAATTATTGGATATTTTTTGAGTAAGTAATTTATAATTTCATTATAATTGTAATATGGAAATTAAAAAGAACCCAAAGGCAGACTTAGAGAAAAGAAGTGGATTTTTTCTTAACATTGGATTATGTGTTAGTCTTTTATTAGTTATAACTGCATTTGAGTGGAGATTTTATGACAGAGGTGCAGGTATGGATTTGGGTACTATTGAAGATGATTTCGAGGATCTAATGGAAATTCCTCCTACTGAACAACCACCACCACCACCACCGGTAATTCAACAACCTGAAATTATTGAGGTTCCAGATGAAGAAGAGATAGAAGAGGAAATAGAGATAGAGATAGATGTTGAAATCACTGAAGAAACTGTTATTGAGGAAATTATTTTTGAGGAAGCACCTGAGGAAGAAGAAGTTGATGAGATATTTACCATAGTTGAAGATCAGCCTACACCTCCAGGTGGTATGGGCGCATTTTATAAGTATGTTGCAACCAACCTAAGGTATCCTGCTCAAGCAAGACGAATGGGAATAGAAGGTAAAGTCTTTGTGCAGTTTGTTGTTGATAAAGATGGAACACTAACTGATGTCCAAGCTATTAAAGGTATTGGTGCAGGTTGTGATGAAGAGGCTGTAAGAGTGATAGCAAAGGCAAAAAAATGGTCTCCAGGTAAGCAAAGGGGTAGACCTGTTAAAGTTAGAATGATTTTACCTATAACATTCAAGTTAGGATAAATACTCCCCTAAAGTATATTAAAATTTTCTTCCTTTATTTTTTCTAAATATTCTTTCATATTTATTACTGAAGATTGAATTTGAAATTCTGAACATTTAGATCCTATTGTATTTACCTCTCTACCAATCTCTTGGCAGATGAAATTCAGTTTTTTCCCTTTAGGACTCTTTTGGTTAATAGTTTTTGTAAACAATTCAATGTGTTTCTTTAGCCTAATAATCTCTTCATTAATATCAATTTTTTCAAAATAATAAAATATTTCTTGTTCAATTCTATTTTTTTCAAACTTCACATTTTTAATGGATCTAATTCTCTCATTTATCTTTTTACCTAAACTTTTTTTTCTTGTTTTATCCTTATTTTCAATTTGATTTAATTCTCTTCGAATTAAGTCTATGTTTTTTCTAATATCCTTTTGTATTGAAATTCCTTCTTCTTCTCTAAATTTCATACAGTTTATTATTGATTTTTTTAGAGTTTGGATTATAATACTTTTAGGGATATTTAATTTCTTATCATTTTCGATATAAGATAAGTTTTTAAATATATTATTGTGAACTGTAGTATCTTCAACTTTGTTATCTTTTGCAATACTTTTAATTTCATTAAAAAACGATAAGTATTTCTTTTTATCTAAAATTTTTGATTTGTTTTCTGGGTAATTGACAGTGATATTAACCTCTATTTTTCCTCTAAACATTTTAGTTTTAACAAAGTTTCTAATTTCGTTCTCAATTCCATTTATTTCATGATCTGATTTTAAATTGAAATCAAAGAATTTGGAGTTTAGTGATTTTGTCTCAACTTCAATAGAGTATTTCTTTTTATCTATTGAGCTAAAGCCATAACCTGTCATGGATTTTATCATATTTGAATTTAAAAACTATAACCAAAAGAAATATGAAACTTCGTACTTTTTATTTGATAATCTTCTATAGGTTTTGCTAAGTCAATTTTCACATAATAATCACTAATAAATGATCTTATACTTAAACCATAACTAGCTAACCATGGATTTTTTGAGTTTTCTATTTCTGCTTGAAATACTGATCCAGGCTCATTTATTATCCAAGTGTTAACATCACTCTTACTGCTGAACGGAGAATGAATATTCCATGATGATCCTAAATCAAAAAAACCAGCAATTTGTAAACTATTTAAAAAACTGCTAGACACCGTACTACCAACCAATGCTTTTACAACAGGAATCCTTAATTCAGTATTTAATACTAAAACTTTATATCCGTCAAACTTATTAAAGTTATATCCTCTAAGATCGATATATTCTCCAAATATATAATTATAATTATTATAACCATTTGATATCAAAAGAGGATCATTAATTCCCTTATCATCAAAACTATTTATTAATGAATTCTTTACACCACCAAGCAAGTACTTATTGGGATTTTCCCCAAATGAATTTCCATAAAATACTCTAGATGAAAAAACTATATTATTTATAATGGGTTGATGATGAGAAAGGTCAAAAACTATATTTTTAAAATTTTTATCCTTCGAAAGATAGTTTTTAAAACTTAACTGAAGTCTTGTCCCAACCTCTAAATTAGATTGTATTTTATTTGTATTATCGAATTTGAAGTTTATAAAATATCCATGTAATTTATTTTTTTCATAGAAAGAAAAAGATGGTGGTGTGTTATTAAATATTCTATAGTCTAAATCATTATACTTATAAATTGCATAGAAGGGAACTAGTTCAAATCTTGAGAATTTAGAGATAGGATATGATATATTAAAATTAAATTGGTTGTATAAGTATTTATGATAAATAAATCTCTCAGAATCTTCAGTAAAAAGAATTTTTCTATCAAGGGAAAGTCTTAGGTCAAACCTATGTTTTAAGTAACTATATTCTGTATATAAGTCAGAACTTTTTAAGCTAGAAAATGGAAGAAATGCACTAGCATAAATTTTATGATCTTCAAATAATTCTATAAAGTCAGTCTCAACTTGAGTTCCTAAACCTTCTTGTTGATCAACTTTTATAAAGCTATTGAAATTGTTTTTTACAAAAGAGTAGCTATATCCTGACTCTGAATTAATTCTAGAGTTTCTTTTTCTTTCTATATTTTTTAAAATAGAAGAAGTGATTTTTTTATCGTCTTCAAAAGAAAAATCTTCAGTAGTCTCAAAATCAAGATTCTTATTTTTTTTCTGAATATAGATCTCATTAACTTTATTTTGAGTTAACTTTTCATCTAATATTTGCTTTTTTCTAGGGGTTATCTCACTTATTTTATTTTCTTGTATTTTAAAATTATTATCTTCGATAATAATGTGTTTACCTTCTAATAAAGATGTGAATGATAATACTGGATTAATACTTCTATTATTATAATCATAATTCAAAATATTTGTGCTATTTGAAGTTATTTGAATAGGTTTTTCTCCAATTTTTAGCTTATATAAATCTAATATTCCTTTTCTATCACTTAAAAAAAGTAGATCTCTATTTGAAATTGATTTGGATTTTATATTTAAACTTTCATCATTAGTTAGAGAAAATAATTTATTTGATGTTGTATCTAAATTGTAAAGAAATATATTGTAATTATCAGATGTTTGAACTGTATTTGATTTGGTTAAGTCAGTATTTACTCTATTTGAGCTAAAAACTATTGAGGTAGAGTTTTGTAGAAATGATGGGAAAATATCATGGGCAGAATCATCAGTAATTTTTTTGGTATTATCAGAGTTTGCACTTAAAAGATATATATCACTTTGGTTATTAATATTACCACTCAAGACAATTAAGTTTTGATTAGTATTATACGAGTAACCATGAATTTTATCAAAATCTTTAAGTGATTTATATGTTTTTTTATTCGTAATAATGTTATGAGAAATCAAAAAATGAATTCCTCTAATTGATTTAATGTATGATATATTTTCAGTGTCTTTCCATTTAAAAAAATAAGACTCTCTAAATGAGTTATCTTTTGTTTTATCAATTATTTTAATTTTCTCAGAGTTTCTATTTACTAGGTGTAGTTTTTTATAATTTTTTTTTACAGAGCTGAATAAAATATAATTATTATTTGGACCTAGTTTTAGGTCAATTACTTTATCATACTTTTCTAATAAATCTAAATTTGATTGGATGGTATTTCTTTTGTAGATATTGATATTTGAACTATAAAAATTTGACCAATTAGTTATCAAATCATTAAAATTAATACCTAATGAACTTGATATAGCCTTTTCAGGGTTTCTTATTAATTTAGTTAAGTTTATAATATTTGAAATTGTATTTTTTCCATAAGTTATTGAAATATAATTCCAAATACTTTGACCAATATATCCTGCTTCATTTTCAGTTATTTTATTAAGTGATTTTTTATTATCAGTTAAGAAATAATCTCTAATAATATTATCCATTTCAATTCCCCATCCATAAGCAAGATACCTTGATGCACCTTCTGAAAACCATTCCGGAATATTAAAAAATGATACTTTTCCAAATCTTTTTGCAAAACTCATGTTTCCATGCATTAAATCTCTTATTAATACTTTACAAAACTCATAATTTAAATTCTTCTTAAACTTATCTTGATTATTATCAAAGGCAATTTTGAAAATTATACGGTTATTTAAGTTAAGATTACTAGATAAAAATTTATCGGTTTCATTTATTCCAATATTACTCTGTTCTAAATCTTTCTCAGAATTATATATAAAAATTTTAGTTTTTTGAAATGGCTGATGCCCAACATTATTAGTGAGAGAAGAGAAGTTATCTTCTAGGTGTTTTGAAGCAATTTCTGCAATATCTAAACTATTTGTATTATAATAAATTTCAAAATTATTAGTATTAATTACTTCCCAACTAAAAGATTTATATTGTATTCTATTTTTACCAATTTTGTTATAAATACTACTCTGAGATAGTATATTATGAGATATTATTAAAAAAAAGATAATGATATACTTTTGCATATTAAACACCTACGTTTTGATTCTTTCAATGTTTATTTCTTGATCTAAATTTTTATTAAATTCAATATATTTAAATAATTCTTTTGAGCAATAGGGAGATTGACTAACACCTTTTGAGCCAAGCCCATTTAAAATGTAAAGATTATCAATATTTGAATGTCTCCCTACAAAGGGCCTTCTATCTCTTGTAGCTGGTCTTACTCCAAATTTGTATTCTTTAATTTTATATTTTTTTTGTACAATTTCTTTTAAATTTTTCTCAATTTTTTCAGTTCCCATATTTTCAAATCCATTATGATAAGTTGAGCCAGCATGAACTTTATTTTTAGAAGTATTTATAACGGATATTTTATTATTAACTATATGGGTTGAATTGAAGTTTACCTCTGCTAAAATACTATTCCCAGATACTGGTCTTAGAGGTAGATTTGAGAATAAATTAAGATTAATTTGATTTATCCCAATACACATAATAACGTATTTAGCATTTATATCACCAATCACTATTTTTCTGTCAACTATCATAATATTTTTAGAATTTACCTTTTTTTCAATATAACGATTATGAGATTTAAAATATTTTCTAGATTCAGTTAAATATTTTAAAACATCTAAATACCCACTTTTTGAAGTTACTATTCCTTTATTATCAATTTTTTTTATGTATTTTTTGAACTTTGTATTTTCTGCTCTAATATTCCAATCATTTAAATCACGATTAGTTTTAAAAGGTCTATATATGTTTTTTCTACTTATTATTTTTTTTCCTAAGATATTTCCAATTTTTAAATAAAAATCTTCAGCAGTATCAAATAATTTATCTGCATTCCAAGTTAAACTATTTCTCCTGCCCGTAATAGGATTGTATATTCCAAGTGCTGCCTCTGAAGCAGTATTCTTCTCTTTAGAATCAATTATTAAAAATGATTTATCATTTAAATATAAGTTCCATGCAAATGCTGATCCGGCTATACCTTGACCAATAATTAAATAGTCATATTTTTTAGTCATTTATTACATATATAATCATTTAAATCTCAAATTTGTAAATAAAATAGAAAATGATGGAAGTCAAATCTTTTACATTCAATGATTACCAAGAAAACACTTACCTCGTAGTTAAAGATGGTAAATGTTTAATTATTGATCCGGGTAATTACTATGATGAAGAAAACTTTACCATTAAAAAATATATCGATGATAATTCTTTGATTCCTGAATTTATATTGATCACGCATGTTCATATAGACCATGTATTAGGTATTAAATATCTAGCAGACGAATATTCAATTGATACCTTTATCCCTCGCTCTGAGTTAGATTTTCACGATAACATGATAAACTATGCATCTATGTATGGTTTTGAAAAATATTCCCATCAAAAAAATGTAAAACTTATTGACGAGACAACTCAATTAAATTTTCAAGATATACCTATTGAAATTTTATCTTTACCTGGTCACTCACCAGGTCATTTAGGTTTTTATTTTAGAGAAGATAAATTATGTTTTAGTGGAGATGTTTTATTTAGAAACTCGATAGGGAGAACTGATTTACCAGGAGGTAATTATGATGTTCTAATTGAAAGTATCAAAAATAAGCTATTTTTATTGGAACATAATGATACTATTTTCCCTGGTCACGGTCCAATAACAACTATAGACGAAGAGAAAATAAATAATCCTTTTTTAAATTGAAAAATAATATCCCAAACTTTTTTACATTATTAAATCTTACAATAGGTTTTTATTGTATAATTAATGTATTAAATGGTGAGAGTATTTCATCAATATTATTGTTATTTTATTTTTGTCTTGCATTAGATTTTTTAGATGGATTTTTTGCAAGAAGATTAAATGTTATTTCTGAATTTGGTAAACAGTTAGACTCATTAGCTGATTTAATTTCTTTCGGAGCATTACCATCAACAGTTCTTTTTTTTCATATGGCTGAATTATCTGATACAGATCTTAAATATTTTTCATTTCTTATTATAATCTTTTCAGTAATCAGATTAGCTAAGTTTAATTTAGCTGATGAAAATAATAATTTTTTTGAAGGTTTACCGACACCCGCCAATGCTTTATTTTTTATATCTATATCAAGTTATAATGGACCTTTAACTTCGTTAATTACCCAAGAATTTTTTATTGGATTAATACTTTTCTTTTCTTTTTTAATGATATCAAATATTAAATTCGTGAATTTCAAATTTAAAAGTTTTGATTTTCAAAGAAATAAAGAGAAATACATTACTCTTTTAATTCCATTTGTTTTGTTACTTCTTTATGGGCACTCAATATTATTTCTAATAGTATTTTCTTATGTTATTTATTCTTTGTCAAAAGCATTAATTACACGGTTATATTTGAAATAATAATAAGTTTTTTCAGTTATAGTATTATTTGATTTTATTCAAATGAAATTAAGTTATATATATTTTTTTCTTTTATTTTTTGTCTCAAATAGTTTGTTTGCTCAAGCATCTATTTTGAGTAATGGTGATTGGTATAAAATTGGTGTAGTAGAATCAGGTATTTTTAAAATTGATAAAAATTTTTTAGAAAAAAATAATATTTCCTCAAATAATATTGATCCTAGTAAAATACAAGTTTATGGATCGGGATATAATGGTGCATTACCTCAATTAAACTCTGAGTCAAATAAGATAAATCCCGAAGAAATTCAAATAAAAATTTATGGAAATTCTGATGATATTTTTGATGATAATGAGTTTATATATTTTTATTTGCAATCTCCTGATAAAATTTATTTTGATTATGAATCAAATAAAGTCAAGACAGAAAAAAATATATATACAGACACAGCCTATTACTTTTTAAAAATAAATGGAGATATATCTAGAGAAATAAATTTAGAGAAATCTACAACAAATTATGATGATGAAGTTAATGATGTATTTTTTAATTATAGATATGAAAATGACTTATATAATATTATTCAGTCAGGAAGATATTGGTACGGTGAAATTTTCTCACCAGGAAACTCTATAAACATTCCACTTCTCGAATTTTTTATTGAAAATTCTAAGGTTTTTTTAGAGTTTGGCCTTGTATCCAGATCAACTGTTCCTTCATCATTTACTATTAGTGTTGATAATTCCGAGTTATCAACTTTTGAAATGAATACTATTAATGAAGGTATATACGGTAATAAAATTTTAAGGCAAGTTGAAAATACGGAATATAATTATTTACCTAATAGTGGATTCATTAATCTTAAATATTCTGGAAATAATTCTGCTATATCATATTTGGATTATGTAGATGTAACTGGGAAAATAGAATTAAAATATTCTTTACCTACAAACTTATTTTTCTATTCTCTTCCTCAGAATAAATCATTTTTTAGGAAATATAATATTTCAACAAATAAATCTCATGATCTAGATTTGGATGGAAAAAACAATTTAAAATTTTGGAATATTTCAAATCCTTACCAGATAACTGAGCTTGAAATAATTAAAGAAAATGATAAATATTATGTAATAAAAAATGATAGTGCATACAGTAGAAATATACTTTTTAATTTAGAAGATTTGGTCTATCCAATTTTTTCCCAGAAATTAGAAAACGCAGATATATTAAATGGTATTAATCCAGATCTATTAATTATTGCTCATTCTAATTTTTTTCAGGAAGCTCAAAGAATAAAAGCTCTTAGAGAGCAAGAGGGTTTGAGCGTAAATATTACTAATATTAATGATATTTATAATCAATTCTCGTCAGGTAATCAGGATATATCATCAATCAGAAATTTCATAAAATATATTTATAATATATCTAGTAAAAAATTAAAGTATGTTATTCTATTTGGAGATTGCTCTTACGACTACAAATATAGGGTGCCAAATAATACTAATTTTATTCCTATATATCAGTCATATAACTCCTCCAATAATATATATAGTTTTTCCTCTGATGACTACTTTGGGTTTTTAGAAAGTGATGAAGGAATTTGGATTGAAAATTTAAATGGAGATCATGATCTTGAAGTCAGTATTGGACGTATCCCAAGTAATAATATTTCAGAAGCAAAAGACTATGTAGATAAACTTTATTTATATTCTCAAAAAAATCAAGTTAAGGGTGATTGGAAAAAAAATATATATTTAATTGCTGACGATGGGGACAACAATGTTCATCAGAGTGATGCTGAAAATCATTTTAATCTATTAGATGAACAAAATCCAGAGTATAATATTAGAAAAATTTATCTTGATAATTTCAAACAAGAGGTAATTGATGGTGTTAAAGTTTCTCCTCAAACAAAATTTAAAGTTGATGAGGCGATTGAAAGAGGTAGTTTAATTGTTAATTATATTGGTCATGGAAATGAATTTTTTTGGACAGAAGAAAAAATCCTTGATGATAATTCTATCTATAATTGGAATAATAGATCAAAGCTTCCACTATTTATTACTGCTACATGTGAATTTGGTAAATTTGATGATCCTCTAATAACATCTGGAGGAGAGTTATTATTAAACAAAGGAAATGGTGGTGCAATTGCTCTACTTACTACAACTAGACCTGTTTTTTCTCAAACTAATTTTAGATTAAATAATCAATTTTATAAAAATGTTTTCAAAAAAAATGACGGTGAATATAGACGACTTGGTGATATTTTTGTTGATACAAAAAACAATAGCCTTAGTGGTCCTATAAACAGAAATTTTGCACTATTAGGTGATCCTTCTTTAAAATTAATATATCCAAAATATAATATATTAATTAATGATATTGATACCTTAAAGTCTGGAAGGAAAGTTGTTATCACAGGAGATATTGTAGATCAAAATAATGAAAAAATTAAAAATTTTAATGGTGAAGTATTTTCTGAAGTATTTGATAAGATCTCATTAAACGAAACCTTGGGTGACGAAAGTACTCCTTATAATTTTAATGAATGGGATGACATTATTTTTAAGGGTTATTCTAGTGTAATCAACGGAGCTTTTTCAATTGAATTTACTGTTCCTGTAAATATTGATTATAATTTTGATAAAGGTAGGATTAATCTTTTCGCGACAGATACTATTTCGTTTCAAGAAGCGATTGATCATTCTGATTTCATAATTGGAGGGACATCAAATCAATTTAATTCTGATGAAGAGGGGCCTGAAATTAATATTTTTATCGATGACATGAATTTTATTTCTGGAGACGAAGTTTCTAAGTCTCCACTTTTAATTGTTGAGGCTTATGATCAAAGTGGTTTAAACTTAACAAATATGAATTCTTACCAAAAAATGATAGGTATAGTTGATGATACAACAATCATTTACTTAAATGATTATTTTACATATATTAAAGATGACTACCAAAGAGGAATAATAAGGTATCCACTAGGGGATTTAGGTTCTGGAAGACATAAAATTGAAATAAAAATTACTGATAATTATAATAATTTATCATCAAATTCAGTTGTATTCATGATTGGTGAAAATAATAGACTTAATATTAAAGATGTAATGAATTTCCCAAATCCATTTAGTGATTATACAACCTTTAAATTTGTTCTTCCACAAGAAGACCAATCAATATTTGTAAATTTAGAAATCTATGATTTGAGAGGCAATAAAGTATATAATTATACTCATACTTATGAATTTTCACCATTAGTAGTTGAAGATATATACTGGAATGGTAATGATTTAAACAATTCTCCTTTGCCTCAAGGAATCTATATATATAAATTGCATGTCAATAATTTAGTAAATGGAAAAAAAGTAACCGTACACAATAAAGTTTTTAAGAAATTATGAATAGAATATTTTTGCTTATTTTATTTCTTCTAAGTTTTGACTTATTCCCTCAAGCTTCGATATTAAGTGGTCAAGATACTTCTAGAAGACCAATCATAACGGCTGTTCCCTTTCTATTAATTTCTCCTGATTCAAGAGGATCTGCTATGGGTGAGACGGGAGTTGCAACATCTCCTGATGTAAATTCAGTCCATTGGAACAATGCTAAGCTTGCATTTATTGATAAAAAATATGGTTTTGGAATGTCTTATGTCCCATGGCTCGGTAAAATTGTTGACGATATGTCGGTGTCATACCTAACTGGATTTTATAAGTTAGATAATGTTCAAACTATAGGATTATCAATGAAATACTTTGATTTGGGTGAAATACAATTAACTGACAATCAAGGTTTCTCCTTAGGAATTGAAAACCCCAAAGAATTAAGTACAGCATTTACCTATTCTAGAAAATTAACTAATGATTTATCTATCGGTGGTACCACTAGGTACATATGGTCAAATTTAACTGGAAGTATCTCAAATTATTCTGATGCCAAAGCCGGAAATAGTTTCTCGGTAGACCTTGGATTATATTATAATAGAGAAATTATCTTAGGAAATAGAACCTCTGAGTTATCCTTTGGTTCTCATTTTTCAAACATTGGTGGAAAAATTACTTACGGAAGTTCTAAGAGTCTGGATTTTATACCAATTAATTTTAGAATAGGGACATCTCTCAAAACATTTATGGATCAATACAATTCCTTAACCTTTGCATTAGATCTAAATAAACTTATGGTTCCTTCTCCTCCAATTTATGAGGTAGATATTAATGGAAATTATATTATTAATCCATTAACTAATCAACCTACTATTCAAAAAGGAAAAAATCCAAATAGATCTGTACTTAGTGGAATGTTTTCATCTTTCTCAGACGCCCCTGATGGTTTCTCTGAAGAGATAAAAGAAATCACTATATCTTCCGGTTTAGAGTATTGGTATAGAGAAATTTTTTCTTTTAGAGGAGGGTACTTTTTTGAGAATATGGACAAAGGTGGAAGAAGATTTTTAACTTTAGGGTTAGGTATTAAATATAATAATTTAGGAATTGATTTTTCTTATCTTTCTACCCCACAAAATGATCATCCTTTAGCTGAAACGATGAGATTCTCAGTTGCTTTCTTATTTGATAAGATTGAAGAGAGTCAAGAAAATTAGTTTTTCTTTATATCTAAAGCAATCCTGCTTATTCCATTTAATTTATCTTCTCTCATAGAATGTTTTATTAAAAATATATACTCAGAGTTTTTATCTAATAATATTGATTTGATAACTAAGCTATCTAAAACAAAATCTTGAAATACTCCAGATCCAAGCGGAAAGCCATATTTTTTATCAAATAGCTGATATCCTATCATTTCTGACTTTATAATATTTTTTGAGGAGTCCAATAGTGAATAAGATGTATAAATGTTTTGGTATGGGTATTCATTTGAATATGATAAACTTATATTGAAATTTAGATCTATCTCATCTTGGGAATTAAAGTTAAATACAATAGATGAGTCTGAATACCACTCATCATCTTGAAAATCAAAATAGTTAGTGTAGATACTATCTTGACTGCATGATATTAATAATACTATCGAAAATAATTTTATACCTATATTTTTCAAATACTTTGCTTTAAATCTTCTCCAATATCTTTCCTAAAATATTTATTATCCCATGAAATATTATCTGCCAATTTATAAGAATTTTTAAGAGCATCCTCTAAAGATTCTCCATAACCAGTACACGCTATTACTCTACCTCCATTACTTAAAACTCTATTATTTTCTTTTTTTGTTCCTGCATGAAAAATTTTAGAATTTGAAAATTCTTCTAAGTTTCTAATGTCATCTCCTTTCTTATATGATTCTGGGTACCCATCAGCAGCTAAAATTACAGTTGTTGTAAAATTATTTTCTATATCTAACTCTACTTCATTAATTTTTTCGTCAAGACATTTGATAAAAACATTTAATAGATCATTTTTAATTCTTGGAATGACTACTTGTGTTTCAGGATCACCCATTCTTACATTATATTCAATAACGTAGGGTTCACCATTCACATTCATTAACCCTGCAAAAATAAATCCTTTATAATCTAATTTTTCTTTCTTTATCCCATTAACTGTCCTCCTAATTACAGAATCCTCAACTTTTTTCATAAATTCCTTATCAGCAAAATCAACTGGTGATACTGCACCCATCCCACCTGTATTTAAGCCTGTGTCACCTTCACCAATTCTCTTATAGTCTTTTGCCTCAGGTAAAATAATGTAGTTGTGGCCATCAGTAATTGCAAATACAGAAACTTCAATTCCATCTAAGTACTCCTCTATCAGAACATTTTTACTTGCATCTCCAAATTTTTCATCAAGGATCATTTTTGATAACTCGGTCTTTGCTTCTTCAAGATCATCAAGTATAAGAACGCCTTTCCCGGCAGCAAGACCGTCAGCTTTAAGTACATATGGAGGATTAATTTTTTCTAGAAAGGAAATTCCTTCAGATAAGTTATTTTTATTAAAAGTCTTAGACTTTGCACATGGTATATTATTTCTGAACATAAATTCTTTAGAGAAATCTTTACTTCCTTCTAGCTTAGATCCTTCAGAGCTAGGTCCAAATATTTTTATATGCTTTAGCTCGTCATCCGACTTAAAAAAATCTACAATACCTCTTACTAAAGGTTCTTCAGGACCAACAATTACTAAGTCAATAGATTTTTCAATCACATTTAATTTAACCTCTTTGAAATCATTTATATTTACTGATAAGTTTTTTCCGACTAATTCTGTTCCAGCGTTTCCAGGAGCAATGTATAGATTACTGCATTTTTCACTTTGAGAAATTTTCCAACTTATTGCGTGTTCTCTTCCTCCTGATCCTAATACTAGTATATTCATTCTCAAAAATATTATATATATGGCATATATTTGTCTTAAATTATAATTTATGAAAAAAGTTGCTATCAGTGGTTATTTTGACCCTATTCATGTAGGTCATTTAGAGTATATTGAGTTGTCCAAGAAGATGGGGGATTATCTAATTGTTATTGTTAATAATAACCATCAGTGTAAGCTAAAAAAAGGTAAGCCTTTCATGGATGAGAAAGATAGAATGAAAATAGTTTCAGCAATTGAGTGGGTAGATGAAGTATTTCTATCAATTGATACTGATAAAACTGTATGCAAAAGTTTAGAGAAAATAAAGCCCGATATTTTTACTAATGGTGGAGATAGGCATAATACTGAAATTCCAGAATCTGTTGTATGTAAAAAATATGGAATTGAATTGTTAGATGGAATGGGTGAAAAAATAAGGAGTAGTTCTGATCTTACAGGCCTTAAATCAATTTAATTTCTTTGTCTTATAAGTTCATATAAGATTACTGCTGAACTGGTTGAGACATTTAATGAATCAATTTTTCCAAGCATAGGAATTTTTACTTTTTCATTACTCAGATCAATTAAATTTTGGGCAATTCCATCCTTCTCTGACCCAAGAATAATACCTATTGGGCCTTCATATTTTATAGAATAGATGTCTTTTTCACTTTTTTCAGTGCATGCAATAATCTTAAGCCCACTATCTTTTAGTTCTTGCGTAATATTTTTTAAACTTTTTACTTTACATATGGGGACATAATTTATTGCTCCAGCCGATGACTTGACTGCCTCGCTTGTAATCAAAGCCGATTCTTTCTCAGGGATTATTATTGCATCAACACCTGAAGCTTCAGCAACTCTTGAAATAGCTCCAAAATTTCTGGTATCGGTTATTCTATCTAAAATTAAAATTACAGGATCTTTTCCAGACTCATAACATCTTTGAATTATCTCTTGAGGAGGCTGATAGGTTATTGGTGATATATAACATATTATACCTTGGTGATTTTTTTTTGTAATTCGATTTAGTTTTTCTTTTGGTACAAATGATATATTAATATTTCTGTTTTTAAGATTATTTTTTATCTCATTGAAAATCTCTTTTGATAAATTTTTTTGGAGAAATAATTTTTCAATTGTTTTACCTGATTTGATAGCCTCTAAAACTGGCCTTGTGCCAAAAATAATATCTTGACTATTCATAGTGTTAGTATTTTATTGACTCAAAATTAAAATAAATATTTAGATATTAGACTCATATTCATTTTATAAGATTTTTAATTCACTAGAGAAAATTCATATTAAATTTACATTATGTCAATTTATACTACTGAGATAACATCTGATAAATTACTTTCAGATAATCCATTACATCATAGACTTCTAAGTGCTTATGTATTTGCTGAAAAGTATATTAATGGAGATGTTTTGGAATTAGGTTGTGGTGAGGGAAGAGGTATCGATATAATTTTAAAAAGATCTAAATCTTTTACCGCTATCGATAAAATATCAGAAGTAACAGAAAGACTTTCCAGAAAGTATCCCAATGAAAAGTTTATTTCGTCATCGTTTCCTCCACTTAAAAATATTGAGAAAGAATCTTTTGATACCTTAATATCTTTTCAAGTAATTGAACATATTAAAAATGATAAGTTATTTATAAAAGAGATTCATAGAATTTTAAAGCCCGGAGGAAAAGCTCTTATTTCGACTCCAAATATAAGTATGACATTAACAAGAAATCCCTGGCATGTTAGAGAGTATACATCTCAGCAGTTATTTGATTTGGCATCAAGGAATTTTAAAAAAATCATAATGAAGGGAATTTATGGGAATGATAAGATCAAAAAATATTATGATGATAATAAAAAATCTGTGATGAAGTTTAAGAGGTTAGATGTTTTTAATTTGGAAAAATATTTACCAAACTTTCTCTATAAAATACCATATGAATTTTTAAATAGAATGAATAGAAATAAACTTCAGGCTAATGACAATTCACTAGTTTCTTCTATAACTACTAATGATTATTCATTAGAAAATGATAACCCAAAAAATTTAGATTTATTTTTAATTTTAGAGAAATGATAAAAAACTATTTATATATTATTTTATGTATTTTTTTATCCAGCTGTATCTCACAAAAAAGTATTACCAAAAAAAACAATATTAATTCTGTAATTGGAGAGGCGAGAACCTATATAGGGACTCCATATAAGTGGGGTGGTAATGATAAATTAGGTATTGACTGTTCAGGGTTATTAGTTAGATCTTTTGAATCGATAGGAATGAAAATTCCTAGAACGACTGGTCAGCAAATAGAATTAGGAAAAAAGGTTTCATTGAAAAAAACAAAAAAAGGTGATTTAGTTTTCTTTGCTTTCGGAAAGAGTAAAAGAAAAGTCACTCATGTCGGCTTAGTATCTAAGCATAATACATCATCAGATATAGACTTTATTCATGCATCATCATCTAGAGGGGTCGTTGAAACTCAATTAGTAAAAGACTACTACCTTAAAAGAATTAGAAAAATCAAAAGAGTATTTTAATTAAAAAAAAA
>Ga0181569_10001716_pt1 | contig 17252 bp, 14 predicted proteins | sample 101ome_19_FD_132452 | JGI IMG/M metagenome (GOLD analysis project Ga0181569, IMG submission 132452) | Coastal salt marsh microbial communities from the Groves Creek Marsh, Skidaway Island, Georgia - 101405AT metaG (megahit assembly) | ecosystem: Environmental > Aquatic > Marine > Intertidal...
TGCTGCGTTTTGCATCGACCCAGTCCGACCCCTGTGCCGTGAGTCTGGCAGCCTACAAAGCCCGCATGAAGGAGGGTCAAGAGGCGATTTACTACATCACCGCCGACAACCTAGAAGCCGCCAAACACAGCCCGCAGCTGGAGGTGTTTCGTAAAAAGGGCATTGAGGTTTTGTTGATGACCGATCGGGTGGATGAGTGGGCGCTTTCTTACTTACCCGAATTCGACGGCACGCCGTTGCAGAGTGTGGCCAAGGGTGCCGTCGACTTGGGTAAGCTGCAAGACGAAGCAGAAAAGCAAGCCGCCGAGCAGGCCGCCGAGACGTTTAAGCCAGTGCTCGAGAAGTTGCGGGAGGCGCTTAAAGAACACGCCAAAGACGTGCGCACCACCTCGCGCTTGGTTGATAGCCCGGCGTGTTTGGTGGTGGAAGACGGCGAAACCTCAACCCAGTTGGCGCGCTTGCTCAAGCAAGTGGGGCAGCAGGCGCCTGACGTGAAGCCAATTTTGGAGGTCAACGCCGAGCACCCCATGCTCAAGCGTTTGGCGCAAGCCGAAACCGACTTCAACGAGTGGGCCCAGGTGTTGTTTGACCAAGCCATGCTTGCCGAGGGCGCCTTGCCCAGCAACCCAGCCGCGTACGTGCAGCGCGTGCACCGATTGCTGGCTGCGTAGCGCGTGGCGCGCCAAGCCCCTGACCTTGCCGATTTGGAGCTGCGTCCAGGGCAGTCGGTGGCGCTGCTGCAGGCCTTGCATATTCTCACCCGCGATGGACGGCTGAACCAGGACAGTCGGCGCAAGCTTAAGCAGGTGAACCACTTGGTGCAGTTCATTGAGCCATGGCTGCACCAAGCGCTGGCGGCCAAAGGCACGGTGCAGGTGGTTGACCACGGCGCAGGCAAGTCGTACTTTGGCTTCATGCTCTACGACTGGGTGCTGCGCACCGCTGCCGCCGGTGACGTATGGGGGGTGGAGGCGCGGCCCGAACTGGTGGAGCGCGCGCAGGCGTTGGCGCAGACCATGGGTTTTGAGCGCATGCACTTTGTGGCGGGGTCTGTGCAACAAGCGTTGGCCAGCGACGCGTTGCCTGCCTGCCCAGACGTGGTCACGGCGTTACACGCCTGCGACACCGCCACCGACGACGCGTTGGACTTTGCCTTAACCCGCCAGGCGCAGCACGTGGCGTTGGTGCCGTGTTGTCAGGCCGAAATGGCAGCCAAGTGGCGCGCGCACAAGGCGCTTAGTTTGGCGCGCACGCCATTGGCCGAGTTGTGGCGCCGGCCGCTGCACACGCGGGAGTTGGGCGCGCAGCTCACCAACGTGTTGCGTTGCTTGCGCCTTGAGGCCAGCGGCTACCAAGTTACCGTGACCGAATTGGTGGGGTGGGAGCATGCGGTAAAAAACGAGCTGATCTTGGCCACCCGTACCGGCAAGCCCAAACATTCGGCCGCCGCACGCTTGCACACCTTGCTCGATATGTTTGATGTGCCCGAACTGGCAACCCGTCACGCACCTGTGGCTTAGCTGGCAAAGCGGCGCCGGGTAAGCGCCAAAGCCAACCAAAACGCCACCACGGCGGTACCGATCAACACCCCCAAGTGCAGCCAGGGTTGGGTTGGCCAATCATCCATGAACAAGGGGCGCACCAGCGCCACGGCATGCGTCAGCGGCAACACTTGGGCCAGCGTGGTCACCCAGCTGGGCAGTCGGTCCAGCGGAAAAAACACGCCACTTAAAAACATCATGGGCGTGAGAAACAAGGTGAAGTAATACGTAAAAAAATCGTAGCCTTTGGCCAAGGCGTTAAAGATCAGGGCCAAGCACGAAAAGGTAATGCCCGTAAGGAGCAAGATGGGCCACGCCAGCAACAGCTTGGGGCTGTGGCTGATGTTGAGCGCAAGCATCACGAACAAAATCGACGTCACCGCAAACAGTGCTTTAAAAGCGGCCCACAGCATTTCGGCCAACACCACGGCATCCAAATTGACGGGCGCGTTCAGAATGCCGTCCCACGTCTTTTGCACGTGCATGCGGGAGAAGGCCGAGTACAACGCCTCAAAAGTGGCGGCGTTCATGGCGCTCATGCAAACGCTGCCACTGGCCAAGAACAACAGGTAAGGAATGGTTTGGCCGTTGTAGCTGACTTGGCCAACCAATGCGCCCATGCCATAGCCAAAAGCCACCAACCAAATCAACGGCTCGGCAATATTGCCCACCAGACTTGGAATGGCCAGCTTACGCCAAACCAAAAAATTACGCCCCAATACGGCCAGCCAAGAGCCACTGGGTGCTGGCAAGCGCCAGGGGTTGGGTTGGTGACTGGCCATTTATGCGCCCTCCCGAATTTGACGCCCGGTGAGTTTTAAAAACAAGTCTTCGAGGTTGGCGGGGCGGTGCAACGTGCGCACACCCGGGGCGCGCTGTTGCAGCGCCTGCAGCAAGGGCGCGGCCTGATGCGTGTACATGAAAACCGTCTCGCCGCTGGTTTCCACGCGCTGCGCCAGGGCTCGACACGGCCCATGGGCATGCGCCGACGCACCTTGGCCAAACAGCTCCACCACCTCAGGCTCGATGTGTTGTTCAATCAACGCACGCGGTGTGCCCTCGGCAATTTTTTGCCCGTGGTCAACGATGATGAGCCGATGACACAAGCGCTCGGCCTCATCCATGAAGTGCGTGGTGAGCAAAATTGACTTGCCTTGCTGCATCAACTGTTGCAAGCGCTCCCACATCAAATGCCGGGCTTGGGGGTCAAGGCCGGTGGTGGGTTCGTCCAGTATCAGCAGCTTGGGGTCGTTCACCAAGGCGCGAGCCAAACTAAGGCGCCGCTTCATGCCGCCCGAGAGTTCGCTGGGGCGGGCATGGGCGCGGCCCGATAGCACCGCAAACTCAAGCAAGTCGCGGGCACGGCGCTGCAGATCGGCGCCACGCAGACCAAAGTACCGACCAAACACCACAATGTTTTCTTCGCAAGAAAAATCGGGGTCCAGTGCATCAAACTGACTCACCACGCCCAGCGACGCCTTAATGCGCGACGCGTCTGTTGGCATGCGCAACATGTCATCGGGTGCATGGAGGCGGTAGTGAACTTCGCCTTCATCGGCCGTGGTGTGCCCCAGACACATGCGAAGCGTGGTGGTTTTACCCGCACCGTTGGGGCCTAAAACACCCAAGCATTCGCCCGCTTGCAGGGCAAAACTTAGGCCATCCACGGCGGTTACGCCTTGGTAGCGCTTGGTGAGTTGGGTGACTTCGAGTAAGGGTTGGGAGGCTGCGGTTTGCGTCATGTCGGTCACAGTGTACGCGCTGCCTTTTACAATCCGCGCCAGCGGGGGCACGTGTGCGGCTCCATCGATTGATTGTTACGAGTCGTGGATTGCTCCTATGCCCTTTGCTGTTTTGTTGCAATATTGGCTGCCTAAGCGTTGGCTTACACGCTTGGCTGGCGTGCTGGCGGGGCGGCGCTTGGGTTGGTTCACGCGCTGGGCGATTCGGCGTTTTGTGGCGCGTTACGCCGTGGATATGAACGAGGCGGCGCGGCCCGAGATTGAGGCCTACCCGAGTTTTAACGAATTTTTTGGTCGTGCGCTGCACCCGCAGGCGCGGCCGCTGCACGCCAGCGCCGATTGGTTGGTGCCGGTGGACGGCAGCGTGAGCCAGTATGGCCCCTTGCAAGCCGGTCAACTGCTGCAAGCCAAAGGCCATCAATACAGCGTCAACGCGTTGCTGGGCGGCCAGCACGACTGGGCCGAGCGCCTGGCCGATGGTCACTTTGCAACGCTTTACCTAAGCCCGCGTGACTACCACCGCATTCACATGCCGTGCAACGGACAGTTGCGTCGCATGGTGTATGTGCCCGGCGATTTGTTTTCGGTGAACCCGCAAACCGCGCAGCATGTGCCTGGCTTGTTTGCGCGCAACGAGCGCGTGGTGTGCTTGTTTGATACCGCCCACGGTCCCCTGGCCATGGTGTTGGTGGGCGCCACCATTGTGGGCAGTGTGGCCACCACCTGGCACGGCGTGGTGCATCCGCCGCGTTGTGCCACGCCGGTTTGTTACGACTACCCCAACGCCCTCCACCACTTGGTTCGTGGCCAAGAGATGGGGCGTTTTTTGTTGGGCTCCACCGTGGTCATGGTGTGGGCCCAGCCCGCGGTTCGATGGGAGCCCGCCATTGCCCCGGGCGCGGCGATACGCATGGGGCAGCCTTTGGCCTGGGTGGCTTAGTAGTGGTAAACCCCGCGGCCTGTTTTTCGGCCCAAGTAGCCTGCCGCCACCATCTCTTTTAGCAGCGGACAGGGGCGGTATTTGCTGTCGTTGAACTCGGCGCAATACACCTCCATCACCGCCAAACAAACGTCCAGGCCAATCATGTCCGCCAACGCCAAGGGGCCTATGGGGTGGTTGCAGCCGAGTTTCATGCCCGCGTCGATGTCGTCTGGTGTGGCCAAGCCCTCGGCCAACACAAAAAACGCTTCGTTGATCATGGGCACCAAAATGCGGTTCACCACAAAGCCCGGCGCGTTACGCACCGTAATGGGGGCTTTGCCCAGGCGCGTCGCCAACGCATGAACGGCGTCGTGGGTTTCGTCGCTGGTTTGCAAGCCGCGAATGATTTCCACCAAGGCCATCATGGGCACAGGATTAAAAAAATGCATGCCAATAAAGCGTGGCGCGCGTTCGCCCATGCATGCAGCGAGTTGGGTGATAGAAATCGAACTGGTGTTGCTGGCAATCGGCGTGGTCTCGGGTAGCAGGCTGTGCAGCTCTTGCAAGATCTTGATCTTCAACGACTCGTTTTCGGTGGCGGCTTCGATCACCAAGTCGCAATCGGCCAAGCCCTGCAGCTCGCTGGTGGTGGCAAGGCGCCCCAATGCCGCGTCGCGCTGTTCGCTGGTGATTTTTTCTTTGCTCACCAACCGCTCCAGGCTTTTGCTTACGGTGCCCATGCCGCGTTCCAGCGCCGAGGCTGAAACGTCCATCATGGTGGCGCGTAGGCCCGCGCTGGCGCAGGCTTGTGCAATCCCGTTGCCCATGGTGCCGGCGCCCACAATACCAACGTGTTCAATGCTCGTATGCTTCATGTTGTGCTTCCTTTAATAAAAAAATATCAGGCGCTGCGCCAGCCGCGTGCCATGGCCACGGCAATGGCTGCCAATGGCAGCAGCAGCCCCAAACCTATGGCCGTTGCAAGCAAGGCAGGTAGCTCGCTGTAATTTGCGGCCACCGAGATCGCGCCGTTTGGGTCACGTACTTCGCGCGTGATCACAAACCATTGGTTCAGGTACTTGGTTCCCAACTGCCCGGCCGACAACGCCAAATTGGCAAACGACGTCATGACCGCAAAGTAGGTGGCTTTGAGGTGCGCGGGTGCGGCGTTGGCAATCCAAGCAAGCAGCGGAATCATGGAAATTTGCCCAAGCGGCGATTCCAAAGCGGTGTCGATGAGCGCAATAAAGCGTGCATCGACCACACCGTTGGTGCGCGCGGCTGTCCACTCGTGCAGCCCCAAGCTCATGCCTAAATTGGGTAAGGCCAGCAAAAAGCCCGCCAGCGTAAGCCAGCCTGTGATATAAAAAATCGAGCGCTCGGCCATGAAGCGGCGAAAAACCAGCATGCCGACCAAGGTTAGGCAACTGGCCACCAGCGACAGCACCGAGAAAAACGCTTGGTCAAAGCCCAACACGTCGATGCTCCACCAGCTTACGCCGGCCCCGGTACCCGGCGTGGCGCGAAACATAAACACCACCAACGCGGTACCCAGCAAGGTGCGGCGCGCGGCTTCGCTGAGTTGATTGACCAAGCGCAGCATCAAGAAGCCGACAATCGCCAGTGAGCCAATAAAAATCAACTCTTGGTTGTAGCGCCAGCCGCTAAGGCCCACGCTCACGGTGAACACCACAAACACCAAACTGCCGCCCAAAATCCAAGCGTTGGGCGCGGTGGCCACCGGGGGTGGCTCAATCAAGGCGCGCGCTTGCGCCAGGCTTAGGCCGCGCGCTATGTGACCGCGCAATTGTTGGCGTTGCAGCCAGGCTTGAAGTGCAATACCCAACACCGACACCACCGGAATCGCCAATGCCATCAAATACACGTTGCGGTACGTGGCCACCTTTTCGCTGGCCGACAAACTGCCCGCATCGGCAAAAACTGCCAGGTTGATCAACGCCACCAACACCGTGCCGCCAATCAGTGCCACCCGTCCCAAGGTTTGCATGGTGACGTGCATGGCCCGTATCCGCTCAGGTGGCAGCGGCGTGCCGTCGTGGTCAACCCGCGGCACCGCCTCGGCCGTCATGGCATCGGCCACGGCATCTTGCACCACGTAGCCAATCGGGGCCAGCAACGCGGAGAGCACAAACCAACCATTGACCGACCACAGCGCCGCCATGGTGTCGCGCGCGCCTATCAGCGCCGCCATGATGAGCAAACTGGTGGTAATCAGCGAGGCGCCAAGCACGATCAGCCAGGCTTTGCGGCGCCAAACCACGTCCACCAAGTGACCAATGGGCATTTTGAGCGCCCAGGGAATACCCAGCCAAAAGCCCAAGGCCGCCAAAAACTCGGCGCTTAGGTCGAGGTACTCTTTAACAAAAAAAGTGCCAACAATACCGGTGAGGCCTTGGATGCCAGCGGCCAAATACACCATAAGTGGCGGCAGGTAGCTCCAGCGCCACTCGCGCCACAACGGCGCTGAGCGCCCAGCGGCGCTTGGGTTGGGGGTAACTTGCACCGCCTGTGCTTACATGTTGCGCCGGTACTGACCACCGACTTCAAACAAGGCCTGCGTGATTTGGCCCAGCGAACAGACCCGCACCGCGTCCATCAGCACCTCAAACACGTTGTCTTGCTGCAGCACAGCTTGTTGTAGGCGTTGCAGCATGGCCGGTGCTGCCTCGGCGTGGCGCGTGTGAAACGCTTGCAGGCGTTGCAGCTGGCTTTGTTTTTCTTCCTCGGTCGAGCGCGCCAATTCAATCGTTTGCGGGGTGCCTTCGCCGTGTGGGTTACGAAAGGTATTCACGCCAATAATGGGCAGCTCACCGGTGTGCTTGAGCATTTCGTAATGCATGGATTCGTCTTGAATCTTGCCCCGCTGGTAGCCGGTTTCCATGGCTCCAAGCACGCCGCCGCGCTCGGCAATGCGCTCAAACTCGGCCAGCACGGCTTCTTCTACCAATTCGGTGAGCTCATCGATCACAAACGCCCCTTGGTTGGGGTTTTCGTTTTTGGCCAAGCCCCATTCGCGGTTGATGATGAGTTGAATCGCCATGGCCCGACGCACGCTTTCTTCGGTGGGCGTGGTAATCGCTTCGTCGTAGGCGTTGGTGTGTAGGCTGTTGCAGTTGTCGTACACCGCAATCAGTGCCTGCAACGTGGTGCGTATGTCGTTAAAGGCGATTTCTTGTGCATGCAGGCTGCGGCCGCTGGTTTGAATGTGGTACTTGAGTTTTTGGCTGCGCTCGTTGGCGCCGTACTTGTCGCGCAAGGTGATCGCCCATATGCGCCGCGCCACCCGCCCCAGCACGGTGTATTCCGGGTCCATGCCGTTGCTAAAGAAAAAGCTTAAGTTCGGCGCAAAGTCGTCGATGTGCATGCCGCGTGCCAAATAGGCCTCAACGAATGTGAAGCCATTGGACAACGTCAGTGCCAGCTGCGAGATGGGGTTGGCGCCTGCTTCGGCGATGTGGTAGCCGCTGATTGACACCGAATAAAAATTACGCACGTTGTGTTGCACAAAATATTGCGCCACGTCGCCCATGACCTTAAGGCTGAATTCGGTACTAAAGATGCAGGTGTTTTGCCCTTGGTCTTCTTTCAATATATCGGCTTGCACCGTGCCGCGCACATTGGCCAGCACCCAAGCACGCAGCTGCGCGGCCTCGGTGGCGTTGGGCGTGCGCTGGTGTTCGGCCTCAAATTGCGCCAGCCGCTGATCGATGGCGGTATTCATAAACATCGCCAAAATTGTGGGTGCCGGGCCATTGATGGTCATGCTCACCGAGGTGCTGGGGTCGCACAGGTCAAAGCCCTGGTACAACACTTTCATGTCGTCCAAGGTGGCAATGCTGACGCCGCTGTTGCCCACTTTGCCGTAGATGTCTGGCCTTAGGTCGGGGTCTTGTCCGTAAAGGGTGACCGAGTCAAAGGCCGTGGACAGCCGTTTGGCTGGCATGCCTTCTGAGAGCATGTGAAAGCGGCGGTTGGTACGAAACGGATCCCCTTCGCCAGCGAACATGCGTGTTGGGTCTTCGCCTTCGCGTTTGAAGGCAAAGGTACCTGCGGTGTACGGAAAGTGGCCGGGTAGGTTTTCCAGCATCAACCAAGTCAGCAAGTCGCCGTCGTCGTGATAACGCGGCAGCGCAATTTTGCGCAGCGTGCTGCCGCTGAGCGTGGTGTGGGTCAGTGCGGTGCGCAGCTCGCGCTCGCGTACGGTAACCACCAGCTCATCTTGTTCGTAGGCTTGGCGAGTGGCCGGCCACTGTTGCAGCAGGGCGCGCGCCTGCGGCTGCATGTGCTCGTGGCGCTGGGTGGCCAGCTCCATGGCGGCTTCGGCGGCGCGGGCGCGTTCCGGCTTGCCCTCGGTGAGCATGGACGCCGCCGCCCGCAGTTGCTGCGCCTGGCGCGCCAGCTCGCCTTGCGTTTGGGCTTGCTGTTTGTACCCGCGCACCGTTTGCGCGATCTCGGCCAGGTAGCGCACGCGCGCAGCGGCCACGATCGGCGCTTGGTTGCTGCTATGGCGCACGTCCACGCGGGGCAGTGCGCCGTCGGCGAGGCTTAGCCCCAGCGCCGCCAAGCGCGGCGCCATGGCTTGGTACAGCGCGGTGACGCCGTCGTCGTTGAAGCGTGAGGCCATGGTGCCAAAAACGGGCATGCGTTCAATCGATTCGCTCCACGCTTCGCGGTTGCGCTGTACTTGCTTGGCCACGTCGCGCAGCGCGTCGGCGGCGCCTTTGCGGTCGAATTTGTTGATTGCAACAAATTCGGCAAAGTCCAGCATGTCAATTTTTTCAAGTTGGCTGGCGGCGCCAAACTCGGGTGTCATGACATACAACGGCATATCCACCAGTGGCGCAATGGCAGCGTCGCCTTGTCCAATGCCACTGGTTTCCACCACCACCAGATCAAAGCCCGCGCATTGGCAGGCGGCGATCGCGTCTGGCAGGGCTTTGGAGATTTCGCTGCCAAAGTCGCGCGTGGCCAAGCTGCGCATGAACACCCGCGCGCCATGTTGCCAAGGGCCAATGGCGTTCATTCGAATACGGTCGCCCAGCAACGCGCCGCCGCTTTTGCGCCGGCTCGGATCAATCGACACCACCGCCACCCGCAGCGCGTCGTGCTGGTCCAGTCGCAGGCGTCGAATCAGCTCGTCGGTGAGGCTGCTTTTGCCTGCTCCACCGGTGCCGGTAATGCCCAGCACCGGCACACGCTGTTGCTGCGCCCGTTGATGCATGGCTTGGCGCCAAGGTTCTGGCACCGCACCCGCTTCGAGTGCCGTGAGCAGCTGGGCCAACGCACGCCAGGCCTGTTCGCTGTGCCCTGCAATGGCGTTTAAATCGGCAGGGGCATGGGCGGTGAGGTCCAGGTCGCAGCGCATCACCATTTCGCCAATCATGCCCTGCAACCCCATGCGCTGGCCGTCTTCGGGGCTGTAAATGCGTGTCACGCCGTAACTTTGCAGCTCGGCTATTTCGGTTGGCACAATTACGCCGCCGCCGCCGCCAAATACTTGAATGTTGGCGCCACCGCGGGCGCGCAACATGTCCACCATGAACTTAAAGTACTCAACATGCCCGCCCTGGTAGGAGCTGATCGCAATGCCTTGCGCGTCTTCTTGCAGCGCGGCGGTTACGATTTCGTCCACCGAGCGGTTATGCCCCAAGTGAATCACCTCGGCGCCCATGCTTTGCAAAATGCGGCGCATGATGTTGATGGCCGCGTCATGGCCATCGAACAAACTCGCGGCGGTCACAAAGCGCACCTTGTGCTGGGGTTTGTAATTGGCCAGGGCTTGGTATTCGGCGGCGAGTTGGTTCATGGCAAGTGGGCGCGCAGCAGGCGGGCGGACACGCTGACGTTGACGTAAACGTCAATTAAATCACAAGGCGCAGCGGGCGTGTGGCCCGGCGGCATAATGCCGCGATGACAATTTTGGCACTCGATGTCGGCAACACCCGACTGAAATGGGCGCTTTACCCCGAGCCGCGCATGGGGGCTGAGGCGATCGCCCATGGGGCGCAGTTTCTTGACCATATCGAGCGCCTGCCCGAGTTGGACTGGGCCGATTTGCCGGCGCCGACCAAGGTGATTGGCTGCATTGTGGCGGGGGTGCCGGTGCGCTGGCGGGTTGAAGAGGCGCTTGAACTGTGGGACGTGCCCGTGCAGTGGGTGATCCCAAGCGAGGCCGAATGCGGCGTGCGCAACGGCTACGACCACCCCGCGCGGCTCGGTGCCGACCGCTGGGTGGCGCTGATTGGGGCGCGCGCCCGGCTGATGCAGCGCCCCACCCCAACACCCTGTGTGGTGGTGATGGTGGGCACGGCGGTCACCGTTGAGGGCATGTCGCCCGATGGCGAGTATTTGGGCGGTTTCATTTTGCCCGGGCACGGCATCATGCTGCGCGCCCTAGAAAGTGGCACCGCCGGTTTGCATGTGCCCACCGGTGAGGTGGTGGCGTTTCCCACCAACACCAGCGATGCCCTAACCAGCGGCGGCACCTACGCCATTGCTGGGGCGGTGGCGCGCATGGTGGAGCACGTAACCCAGCGCTTTGGCCAAGCACCGCTGTGTTTGATGACCGGTGGCGCGGGCTGGAAGATGCTGCCCAGCCTCAACCACCCGGTGGAATTGGTCGAGGGGCTGATTTTTGAGGGGTTGCTGGCGCTGGCGCAAACACGCTTTGGCGCCGGTAACTAACGCTTTAGGCGCGCGTGTCGCTGGCCAACCAGCGCTTAACCAGCTCAACCCACACGCTTGCACCCAATGGGATCAATTCGTCGTTGAAGTCGTAGCTGGGGTTGTGCAGCGTGCACGGCCCCAAGCCATGTCCCGGTTGGCGGTGCGTGCCCTCACCGTTGCCAATAAAAAAGTAGCAGCCGGGTTTGTGCTGCAACATATACGAAAAGTCTTCGGCGCCCATGGTGGGCTCCTGCGGCATGACGCCTTGCTCACCCACCACATCGGCTAACACCTGGCGCACAAACGCGGTTTCGGCCTCGTGATTCACCGTGGGCGGGTAGTTGCGCACAAACTCAAACGCCACCTCTGCACCATGGGCCAGCGCCGTGTGCTGAGCAATGGCTTGCATGCGCGCCTCCACCAAATCCAGCACCTCGGTACTGAAGGTGCGCACCGTGCCTTGCAGCTCGCAGCTGTTGGGGATGACGTTGGTGGCGTCGCCACCATGCACCATGGTGACAGACACCACCGCGGCGTCGATGGGGCGCACGTTGCGACTGACGATGCTTTGAAACGCCAAAATCATTTGCGCTGCGACTGGCATTGGGTCCACGCCCAGCTGCGGAATCGCCGCGTGGGTTCCCTTGCCTTGGATGGTGATTCGAAACTCGTTGCTGCTGCCCATCACCGGTCCCGGGCTGGCCCCGATCTGCCCCACTGCCAGGCCTGGCCAGTTGTGCATGGCAAACACCGCTTGCATATCAAAGCGCTCAAACAGCCCATCTTTGATCATTTCGCGCGCCCCGCCGCCGCCTTCTTCGGCGGGCTGAAAAATGCAGTACACCGTGCCGTCGAAATCACGGTGCTTGGCCAAGTACTGAGCCGCGGCCAACAGCATGGCGGTGTGGCCGTCGTGTCCGCAGGCGTGCATTTTGCCGGCGTGTTGGCTGGCATGGGCAAAGGTGTTGGCCTCTTGCATGGGCAGGGCGTCCATGTCGGCTCGCAAGCCAATGGCACGTCCGCAGGCGCCACCGTCTCGGCCGTGAATCACCGCCACCAAGCCGGTGGTGCCCAAGCCACGGTGAATTTCTTCAATACCAAAACTTTGCAATTGGGTGGCCACCACCTCTGCCGTGCGATGCTCGTCGTAACACAGCTCGGGGTGGGCGTGAAGGTCGCGGCGCACAGCCGCCATGGCTTGGGCTTGGCTTAGGATGTCGTCGATCAGTTTCATGGCGTAGGGGTGGGGTGAATCAATCAAAGAGCCATACTAACCGCAGCCGCGACCACGCGTAAAGCGGTGCACAATAAACCCATGAACACCGATACCGTTACACCCATGGTGCGCGGGGCTTGCCCACACGATTGCCCCGACACCTGTGCGCTGCTCACCGAGGTGCAAGACGGTCGCGCCGTGAAGGTACTGGGCAACCCGGCCCACCCGTTAACGGCCGGGGTGCTGTGCACCAAAGTGTCACGCTACGCCGAGCGCGTTTACCACCCCGAGCGGTTGTTGCAGCCGTTGCGGCGGGTGGGGCCCAAAGGGTCGGGTCGCTTTGAGCCGGTCTCTTGGGACGACGCGCTACGCGACATTGCCCAACGTTTGGCCGAGGTGGCGCGGCAAGACCCGCAAGCCATATTGCCCTACAGCTACGCCGGCACCATGGGGCAGGTGCAAGGTGAGGCCATGGCGAGTCGCTTTTTTGCCCGCTTGGGTGCTTCTTTTTTGGATCGCACCATTTGTTCAAACGCCGGCAAGGTGGGCCTAACCTACACCCACGGCGCACCCGTGGGCATGCCGGTTGAAACCTTTGCCGAATCGCGTTTGATATGGATATGGGGCAGCAACGCCATTGGCAGCCATTTGCACTTTTGGCGATTGGCGCAACAGGCCAAGCGGGCCGGGGCCAAGCTGGTGTGCATTGACCCGCGCCGCACCGAAACCGCCGACAAATGCGACCAACACGTGGCCTTGCGGCCAGGCACCGACGCCGCGTTGGCCTTGGGCATTGCGCACCAGTTGGTGGTGAACGATTGGTTGGATCACGATTACTTGGCGGCACACACCGAGGGCTTTGAGGCCCTGCGCGAGCGGGCGCTGCAATGGCCTGCGGCGCGGGTGGCCCAGGTGTGTGGCATTGACGAGCAGGTGGTGCACGAGATGGCGCACGACTACGCCCATATTCAGCCCGCCGGTATACGCGCCAATTACGGTATGCAGCGCGCACGCGGTGGCGGCAACGCGATGCGCGCGGTGTTTGCGTTGCCCTGCCTGACCGGCGCGTGGCGTCACACCGGCGGGGGCGCCTTGTTGTCCAACTCGGGATGGTTTCCGCGTCGAGCCACCGACGAGATCACGCCATTGTTACGCGCCAGTTTGGGGCAAAGGGCGCCGCGGGTGATCAACATGAGCACGATCGCCGACGATTTGCTGCGCGAATCGTCGCCCGAGTTCGGGCCAAAAATTCAGGCGCTGGTGGTATACAACAGCAACCCGGTGGCGGTTGCGCCCGATTCGGCGCGGGTCGTCAAAGGCTTTGCGCGCCAAGACTTATTCACCGTGGTGCTGGAGCAATTTCAAACCGATACCGCCGATTACGCCGACTACGTGCTGCCCGCCACCACCCAGCTCGAGCACTGGGACATCCACGCCAGCTACGGGCACACCGACATCGTGCTCAACCAGCCGGCGATTGCGCCGCAAGGCCAGGCCAAGCCCAACACCGAGGTGTTTCGCGCGTTGGCTACGCTGTTGGGCTTTGACGAACCATGTTTTGCGCGTGACGACCTTACGCTGTGCCGCGACGCCTTTGAGCTCAACGACGATCAGTGGCAACAGCTGCTGCGCGATGGCTTTTATCGTTTACCGGTGCCGGCGGCGCCGTTTGCTGAGGGTGGATTTTTTACGCCGTCGGGCAAGGCGGCGTTAAGCAACCCGCACATGGCCAACCACGGACTTGACCCCACGCCCGACTACGTTGAGCCAGCCGAGGCCATGGGCAGCGCCGCTTACCCATTGGCCATGATTTCACCGCCAGCGCGCCATTTTTTAAACAGCACGTTTGTCAATGTCCGCAGTTTGCGTGACATCGAAGGCGAGCCGCTGCTTGAAATCCACCCTCAAGACGCGGCCGATCGCGGCATTCAAGACGGCGACGAGGTGGCGGTGTTTAACCAACGCGGCACCTATCACTGCACCGCGCGGCTGAGTGCCCGAGCCCGTCCCGGGGTGGTGCACGGCTTGGGTATTTGGTGGCGTAAGTTGGGCCGGCGCGGCACCAACGTCAATGAGGTGGTCGGCACCGGGCTGACCGACATGGGGCGTGCGCCGTTGTTTTACGACGTGGCGGTTCAGGTGGCCAAGGCGTCGTAACGGCCAAGGAGTTGCTCCAAATGCTCGGCGTTGGGTGGCCTTGCGTAGGGCTGCAGCAACGCCAACACCTGCGCCGCAGCGTGACACACCGCTTGGCTCTCGGCCTCGGGCTCCAGCGCCTGACGCGGCGCGCGGGCATAGGCAAAGCTTAGGCCGTAGGTTTGCACCACCACCATGGCTTGCGCCAAGCGTGGCTTGGCGTGTGCCCCAAGTTGCAACACCGCGCTGGCGTGCAGCGCCTCCAGCATCACCCGCATCGCCTCTAGGTGGGCCTCAATCAGCGCTTTAACGTGGTGTTCAAGCCAACGGCTGCGGCCTATCAGGTCGTTTTGACTGCGATACACAAAACGCGCTTGCCACATCAGCTCGGCCATGCGGTGCAAAAAAAACCATGCCGCTTCAACATCGATCACCTGCGCGGCGGTGGCCAGTAACGCCCGCATGTCGCGCTCGTGGGTTTCAAACAGTGTTTGTGTCAGGGCGTCTTTGCTGGCAAAGTGGTAATACAGATTGCCAGGGCTGATGCCAACCTCGCCCGCCACTTTGTTGGGCGACACATTGGGCTCGCCAAGCCGGTTGTACAGGCCAAGCGCGGCTTGCACAATGCGCGCCCGGGTGTGTCGCCCAGGCTCGCGGCGCGGCCTGGCCATGGCTTAGGCCGCAGGCTTTCGTGCCGCTCGCCGTTTCGGGGTGGTGGCAGGCTTGGCTGCGGCCGCGCCTTCAAGGGTGGCCACGCGCTGCTGCAGCGCGTGCACCTGCGCTTGCAACGCCTGTACCTGCGCCACCGATGGCATGCCAATGGCCTGCAACGCCTGCGCTACGCGCTGCGCAAACACGCCCTCTAGGCCAGAGCCGGCCTGCGCCGATTGCGTGAGCTCTTGCCATTGCTGCTGGGCCTGTTGCTGCCAGGCCACGGTTTGTTGCGTGATTTGCTCTAGGGTTTGCGCGCTGTGCTGTTGCGCTTGTTTCAGCGCCTCAAAGCCGGCATGCCACAGTTGGGAGGGATCGTGAGGGTTCTGCATAGGCTCTAACTGTACGCTTGAGTGCCTTTGACGGCAAGATGACACCGGTTTCAGGCACAATCAGGCGCAGTAAGTCCTTACCCTTGGTTGGGGTTGTCGATGAGTCAAACAAACACGCCATCTGCCGCGCAACAAAAAGCCGATCTGCTGGCTCAGGCCCTGCCGTACATCCGCCGTTTCCATGGTAAAACCATGGTCATTAAGTACGGCGGCAACGCCATGACCGACCCCGCGCTGCAAGCGGCTTTTGCCGAAGACGTGGTGCTGCTCAAGCTGGTGGGTATCAAGCCGGTGGTGGTGCACGGCGGGGGGCCTCAAATCGAAACCTTGCTGCAGCGTTTGGGTAAAAAAGGCGAATTCGTGCAGGGCATGCGCGTCACCGACGCCGAGACCATGCAGGTGGTGGAGTGGGTGCTGGCCGGCGAGGTGCAGCAAGACATTGTGGGCCTAATCAATCAGGCCGGTGGCAAAGCGGTGGGTTTAACCGGGCGCGATGGCGCCATGATCCACGCCAAAAAGCTGGCGCTGCCGGATGCGCATGACCCCCAACAAACCCACGACGTTGGGCAAGTGGGTGACATCACCGGCATCGACCCGCGCGTGGTGCAGGTGCTGCAAAACGATGCCTTTATTCCGGTGGTGAGCCCCTTGGGGTTTGGCGTAGACAACGTGAGCTACAACATCAACGCCGATGTCGTGGCGAGTAAATTGGCCATGGTGTTGGGTGCCGAAAAGTTGCTTTTGCTCACCAACACCCCGGGCGTACTGGACAAAAACGGGCAGCTGCTCACCAACCTCAGCGCCCGAGAGATCGACGACTTGTTTGCAGACGGCACCATTTCGGGCGGCATGTTGCCCAAAATCGCCGGCGCCTTAGACGCCGCGCGCAGCGGCGTGAACTCGGTGCACATCATCGACGGACGGGTGCCGCACGCCATGCTGCTTGAAATTTTGACCAACGAGCCTTTTGGCACCATGATTCGTTCACACTAAAAGCCAGCCATGTCCGAGACGCCACTTCCACCCTCATCCAGCGCCGAGCCCGACGCGGTATCGGCACCACGGCGCCCACGTGCCAAACCCGGCGAGCGCCGTATGCAGGTGTTGCAGGCGCTGGCCGACATGCTGCAGCAGCCAGCCGGAGAAAAAATCACCACCGCGGCGTTGGCCAAGCGCTTGCAGGTAAGTGAGGCCGCGCTCTACCGGCACTTTGCCAGCAAGGCGCAAATGCTCGAGGGGTTGCTGGATTTCATTGAAGACAGCCTGCTGAGTTTGGCGCACCAGGTGCAAGCGCGTGAGCCCGAGCCGCAGCGGCGTTGCGCCCGCATGGCCCAGTTGATTCTGGAATTTGCCGCCACCAACCCCGGCATGGCGCGCGTTATGGTGGGCGACGCGCTGCTGCACGAGCACGAGCGCCTGCAGGCCCGGGTGGCGTTGATGTTCGATAAGCTTGAGGCCTTGCTGCGCCAGGAGTGGCGCGCCCATGCTGAGGCGCAGCGGCACCCCAGCCCAACCGCGCAAGCCCATTTGCGTGCCGCCGGGCTCATGGCGTGGGTGCAAGGGCGGCTGCTGCGTTTTTGTCGCAGCGGCTTTAAGCGCAGCCCGGTAGAAGGGGTGGACGACACCCTAAACTGGTTGTTGGGCGATGGCGCCGGAGGGGCGCCATGACCGGCGACGCAGCTGAGGTGTTGTCGCACCTCGAGGGCGGGGTGTTGACGCTGACGCTCAACCGTGCGGCACGTAAAAATGCCCTCACCGAGGCCATGTACCGCACCCTGGCGGATGCCTTAACCCATGCCGCCACACAAGATGAGGTGCAGGTGGTGGTGCTGCAGGGCCAACCCAACGTGTTCAGCGCCGGCAATGACGTGCAAGACTTTTTGCAAAGTCCGCCCAATCACCCGCATGCACCGGTGTTTGATTTTTTACGCGCCCTTGCCACTTTTCCTAAGCCGTTGCTGGCCA
>Ga0181569_10001719_pt1 | contig 17245 bp, 14 predicted proteins | sample 101ome_19_FD_132452 | JGI IMG/M metagenome (GOLD analysis project Ga0181569, IMG submission 132452) | Coastal salt marsh microbial communities from the Groves Creek Marsh, Skidaway Island, Georgia - 101405AT metaG (megahit assembly) | ecosystem: Environmental > Aquatic > Marine > Intertidal...
CGATCAGGCGCTGCATCGCCGGGGGATGTGCGATTCGCGCGAAATGGCGAAGCGGCTTATCCTCGCCGGAGAGGTGCGTATCGAAGGTATGGAAGGTGATTTGAAGCCGGTCCTGAAGGTCAATGAGGACGCTGAGATTATCTTAAAAAGCCGCCCGAAGTTTGTGAGCCGGGGCGGTTTGAAGCTGGAAAAAGCACTCGATGAATTTGCCATTGAGGTTGAGCGAAAGGTTGCTCTCGACGCGGGGGCCTCTACCGGTGGATTCACGGATTGCCTGTTGCAGCGAGGTATTGAAAAGGTTTACGCCTACGACGTAGGGAAAAATCAACTCGCTTGGAAACTGCGCAGTCACGAACGCGTCGTTTCGCGGGAAGGGATCAACATTCGATATCTCACCTCCGACGATCTCCCTGAACTTGTCGATCTCGTTGTAATTGACGTTTCTTTTATTTCCCTGACAATGATACTTCCGGCCATCTTCTCTGTGCTGAAACCTGATGGCGATGTTATCTGCCTGATCAAACCGCAATTCGAACTGAAAAAAGAGCAAATCGGAAAAGGCGGGATTGTTCGCGAGCCGGAACTGCATGAAGAAGCCGTCGAAAAGATTCGGAAATTCGTTGCCGGGCCGCTTGGAAAACGGTGGAATGATCTCACACAATCGCCTATCAGTGGCACTGACGGTAACATCGAGTTTCTTGCATGGCTGAAGCACCCCGAGTCGGAATTGTAGCGAACCCTTCGAAAAAAGGAGCAAAAGAACTGTTGTCTGATCTCATTGATCAGCTCGCTCGGCGAGAGGTGGAATACGTCCTCGAAAAGCAAACAGCGGAGTTTATCGGGGAAGAAGCGGGAACCAGTTTTGCCGATATCTGCGACAAGATTGATCTTCTTCTGGTCCTTGGAGGCGATGGAACTATTCTCTGGGTGCTCCGACAGTTGCGAGAGAAGGTAAAACCCATCGCCGCGATCAACACCGGCACGCTCGGGTTCCTCACCTGTGCAACCGAAGAGGAAAGCTCGGTGTTGATTGATGCTCTCGTGACCGGAGACTACGAAACGACTGAGAGACTTGTGATTGAGGGACGATTCGAGACCGGTGGGAAAGTGGTCAATCGCTTTGTTGGTCTGAACGAAGTCACCATTTGTCGGGGCGTTGATTCCCGGGTCATCCACGTCGAGGCAATAATCAATGGCCAGTCGGCAAATCGCTATACTGGGGACGGACTTATTCTAGCAACGCCAACAGGATCGACCGCTTACTCACTTTCAGCTGGAGGTCCGCTCCTTCAGCCCGGTGCCAACGTATTTGCGATCACTCCGATCTGTCCGCACACACTGGCAAATCGGCCCCTCGTCGTTGGTGCTGACAGCAAAGTGGTTTTCGAAGCACCTGAGCAGCGGGACGATCTCGCCCTGATGGTCGATGGTCAACTCGTTGCTTCGGTCAACCAGCCCTCCACGATTTCGATGCAGAAAGCCAGCTTTTGCCTCCCATTAATTTCCCTGCACGGACAGAATTTCTTTGGAGTTCTCCATCAAAAACTGGGGTGGACGGGGAGTGCGATATAGTGCCGGATTGCGAGATGAGATGATGTCTCGCAGTTTTTGTTCTCTTCGTTTCCACAGTAATTAACGTTTCGGAAGAAGATTGGTTCTCGCTTGATGTGAGAGATTCCTGCACTTTTGAGGATGATGCCGGATCGATGACGATGCGCATTGTCGAGGAAGCGGAAAATGCCGGAGAGAAGGCACTGAAGGTGAGCTGGTTTAGCGCCGAGGAAGAGCACCCCTACCAGTCAGAATCTTGGAGGGAGTCAAAGGGGTAATATCTGGTTTGTGACCTCGGGGTGGATTTACTAGGAATGAGTGCATACAATCCGGCCTCACAGGGGCCGCAGGGCTAGCCTTCCAGCTATAGTGGGTATGTTCGAACCTTTACAAATCCCGTTTCATCGCGAAGTCACATCGATCGGATTGATGTGGTGGCGCGCAGGATTGGAAACCGTATCGCTCATAGAGACGATGGGACTCCTTGAGGGAGTCGGCGGTTTCGAGCCACATTGTCTGGTAACCCAGTTTTCGACCGCTTTCGATTGCGAGGTCGAGAAGGCGCTTTCCCCATCCTTGTCCGCGCAATTCTTCCGCGAGATACATTTTCCTCAGCTCGCAGAGATCATCATCGGTCCGATGAACGGCGACAGTCCCGAGGATTCTCCCGTCGTCGCTCTCCAATGCGTCGAAGCTGCCTCTGTTCTCACTGTAGTGAGAGGCAATATCGGCAAGGTCGGCGTCGGTAGTCTCGGGAGATGGCTCAAGGCCGTAGTCGCGGAGAATTCCGAAAATCAGGGCCTCAATGGCTTCACGATCAGCGTTCGTCGCAGGTCGCAGCTTCATTGAGTCAGCTGGGGTGATGGCTCACCTACTTGATGCGCAGGAGTGCCTCTTCGGTTCGCACGATGAATCCATCGGAAACAACACCGAAGGATGAAAGGCCGTATTCACCGATGTCGTTTTCTTCCACCTTGTCGAATCTCTTATCAGGTTTCACCACGGTGGTGATGCCTTCTCCGTTGTGAAAAAAGAGATGACCGGAGGCGTAGACAGGTGAAGAGGAGTAGCCCCCTTGAGGGGCAAGTCGCTCGGAATAATGCGTTTCGCCGGTGACGGGATCGATGCAGGAGAGTATACCTTTGTCGTCGTTCACAAAAAGTAGATCATTCACAATGATGGGGGAGCTTTCTTTCGGGATCGCCTTTTCCACTTTCCAGGCCAGGTTAGACTCGGTGATATCTCCCCTCGATTCTGCGTTTACGTTGACGGCGTAGAGGATGGCGCGATTGAAGCCAGAGCAGACGTAGATCTTCCCATCGTAGTAGAGCGGTCGGGGAACGACGGAATAGCCCTCGCCATAAAGGAAACGCCAGATTTCTTTTCCGTCCGCGGGATTGTAGGAAATCACTGCTCCCGATCCCGGGAGGACGACCTGATCTTTTCCGGCAACCTCGATTTTCAGTGGTGTAGCGAAAGAAAAGGGGCGGCTCACCTCGACGTCGCGTGGTGTTTCCCAGGTAATCTTGCCGTCGTTTTTGTTAAGTGCTACGACAACGGGATCTTTCGCGCCATCGCAGGAAAAGATGAGTTTGTCGCCGACGAGGGCTGGGGAACCGCCCGTGCCATGGACAGGTTTGAACTTGATGGATTCCTGCTTCCAGAGGATTTCCCCACTGGCTGCATTTAGAGCGGCAGTTCCGTGGTGGCCGAAGTGGCAATAGAGTCGGCCGTCCTCAAAAAGCGGAGTGGGGGAAGCGTGGCTGTTTTTCTTGTGCTGATGATCTGCCTCGCGGGAAAAGATCTCTTTTGTCCAGATCGCAGAGCCGTCGTCGAGTTTGTGACATTGTGCTCGAAGGGATAGATCAGATCCATCTTCGACTGCAGTGGTGATGAAAATGCGATCTCCGATGATCACAGGAGACGACCACGCCTTTCCTTCGACCTCGACACGCCATTCGATGTTCTCTCGCTCGGACCACTCGAGAGGAACTTTCGCCACGGGTGCGTGTCCGTTTTTGAAAGGGCCCCGAAATTCAGGCCAGAGGTTGGCCTGAGCCTGCGAACTCAGGTAGAAAAGTGCAGTAGCTAAAAGTAAACGCATCATTTGTTTACTACAGCGCGCGAGCCGCGATTGCTCAAGGCCGCGTTAACGTGTCGGACCAGATTGCTTGAGAAGCGAATCTGACAGGAGGCTGATTTGCATTTGGCACTCTTTTCCTGATCTTTTGCCTCGGTATTCTCTGGAGCGATTTGGCTCATAGGGAGCGTTTTCGGACTATTTTTCGTCAATTTGACGGTTGAGTCACGTTTATGGGGCGAAGTAACAAAGGAGAGGGAACGCGGAAACCTGACCGAAAATTGCTGGACTTTTTCGGAGACAACGTTTTAGGCTCTCGGCCGTCCTTCTACGATAGACTCTAAATTATGAAATCGACACTAATCGCCGCTTTGGCATTCGCTTTTCTCGCAGTCACCGGAAACGCCCAATCGGGCGGGGTGGCAATTCTCGACATTGACGCTGTAGCTCGCGAGCTTGGCGTTGAGGAAAAAGTCCGAGTTGATTTGCTGGGAATGCAAAACGCACTGAATCAGGAACTGCAGAAGACGCAGGGCGCACTGCAAAACCAGATGACAGGCGTCGAGCGCGCTGTTGGCCAGAATCCTACCGAAGAGCAGCGCCGACAGATCGTTGCGACCAATCAGCAGCTCAACTCCGAGTTCAATCGGCTCAAAACGCAGGCCCAGAACACCCTCGCAAGCGAGCGGGTTCGTCTCATCAATGAGTTTCGCATCCAGCTGGAGCCAATCGCGCTCGAAGCTGCCAAGTCGAAGAATCTTGACGTGGTTCTCATGAAGGTCACGCCACCCGTTTTTGCTTTCAGCAACGCGGTCGACATCACCGAGAAAACGACTGAGCTTGCTCGCAAGGCAGGTATGGAGGTTGATATCGCAACGGCAGCCGGACAAGCCGCACCTGCACCTGCCACTCCCGTAGTTACTCCCACTGGTAAAGGCGGAGAGAAAGCCCCAGAAAAAGGCGGCGAGGCCAAGTCAGAGGGTAAAGAGTAATTCTTTCTTTGGGAAAACTCGATTCCAACCATACCTAGCAATTACTATGGCAACCAAAGTAGGAGTGATCGGAGCCGGCGGAATGGCCGAATACCACATCCTGGGATTCCGTCAGGCCGGCGCTGAAGTCGTCGCCATGGCAGACGTCAATGAAGAGGCAGCCAAAGCAACAGCGAGAGACAACGATATCCCGAATGTATTTGGTGATGTCACTGAAATGCTGGCATCTGACATCGACGCGGTTTCCATCATTGTTCCCAACAAGTTCCACGCTCCTCTTGCGATCCAGGCTCTTCAGGCTGGAAAGCACGTGTTTTGCGAAAAGCCTCCGGCGATCAATGCTGCTGAGGTGGACGAAATGATTGCTGCTCGCGATGCTGCCGGAAAGCAGCTCATGTTCAACTTTAACAACCGCGCTCGTCCTGAGTCGCGTGAGATGATGAAGCTGATCAATGATGGTGTCGTTGGAAAGATCAATTCCGCGCAAGCTAAGTGGTGCCGACGCACGGGAATTCCGGGATTCGGTGGCTGGTTCACGACGAAAGCTCTCTCTGGAGGGGGGCCGGTCATCGACCTGCTCCACATGCTGGATCTTGCCATGTTTTTCATGGGCAACCCCAAGCCGAGCTACGTCATGGGCGGAACTTTTGATGATCACATCACGAACAAAGACTTCAAGGGTCCCTGGGGGATCCCCGACCGGGAAGATGGGGTGACTGATGTGGAATCTGCTGCGCACGGTTTTGTGATGTTTGAAACGGGCCAGACTCTCAGTTTCCAGATGTCCTGGGCAGAAATGGTCAAGCGCGAGGAAGTATCCGTTGTTTTCCAGGGCGTAGATGCCGGTGGAAAAGTGGAGCGTCTTTTCGAAAGTGATGGCGATGACGCCACTGCAATCGATACCTGCGAGCTCTACGTTCAGGAAGACGGTCAATCCGTCGACAGGACGATCCAGGTCGAAGAGTGCGAAGACATGGGCCGCATCAACTCTGCTGCAAATTTCATTGAAGCGATCGAGGGAACTGCCCCTGCACTCAACACTGCAGAGCAGGGCCTTGCCCTCATGCAGATCATCGACTCTGTCTACGAAGCTGCCGAGACCGGCAAGCCAGTGGCGATTTGATCTGGTAGCTTGCTACAACAATTTCAAAAAGGGCGGAGGAGAAATTCCTCCGCCTTTTTTATGCTCAAGGAATGCTGGTAGGGCGAGATATGAGATGATGCTCACTCCTGAATATGTCGCAGCCGTCGCTGGAGCAGGTCTCATGGGAGATGGCAGGCCGAAACGGAGGGGCCACAAGGGCAAGCGGCATGTTATCCTGTTTCAGTGGGAGTATTTAGGTGATTGCCTCTTTCATATGAGAAGACTCAATCCGCCCTGGAATGCTGCGCCGCCACACCGGGCTCAGCGGTATAATCGCGACAGTCATATGGGATGGGGCGCTGAAGCTCGGGGCCGAGGTTTGCGTGGATTGGCATGAATAATTCGACGAGGATGAGCGTCAGACTATCATCTCCACTCTTCGAGCCACTCTCTCGGAATCTGCCAGCCCTGCTGAAGGAAGCCGCGGTCGCGAGCCGGTTAGTGGGGCGAACAAGTTTCTTCCTTGCTATAGGGAGAACGAATTACTACAAAATAATCACTATGAAATCCAAGAAACTCATCCTTTTGATCATTGCTGCTGTTGCTAGCCCACTGATCGTTGCCACCACTACCAGCTGTCAGTATGAAGGCCATCATGTGCATGATGGTGACGTCCGCTTTAATCAGCACGGACGCTACAAGCACGGCAAGCGCACTCACGCGGAGAAGAAGTACTTGCGTCCTCGCTAGTCTTTCTCTTCAGTCCCTGCCCTTTCGAGAAAATTCGATAGGGCAGGGTAAAATTGTGGAAATCGCAATTACTCAGGCGCTCCTACGAAATCGTTGGAGATTTCGTCTGTATAGAGATTGACGTGACTGATGATCTCCTAAGCGTCTTTCTTCTCTACGCCAGCCACTTTCAGCGTTTCAATTAGGTGTTCGGTGAGGTGCTACCGAACTCGCGCTTGCTGATCGCCAAGCCACGGTGAACCTCGCTAAGGGGGCGGCCGCTGTATGTCATGGTCAGCCAGTGGTGGTGGAGAGTGACTCCTTTCGCACCCGAAGGAGTTTATCCATCGGGGCTTTTTCGAAATAGAGAGAGAGTTCAGGGTCTGCCAACACTTTCTGGTAGAAACTGTCTCACTTGAGTTCTCCCACCTTGATGCTTCGGAAGTCGATCGACATATCGCGTTTTCCGTGCAGCTGCAGGCCGATAGGTCCTTTTTCTTTGCCAGATACGCTGGTGTAGGTCATCACCTTTTTGCCATTGAGATAGCTGGTGTATGTCATGCCTTTCACCTCGATTTTGAGGGTGTTCCAGTCATCCATTTTCAGAAGCTCTTTCACGCCTTCTGCCTCGACAGGATAGCCTTTGCCCGGAATGTAGGGGGAGGCAGTCATGTCTCGCTTCAGGGAACCGGAAATACCGATCTGAATCTGATCCTGCGATTTCACATGAACGCCTGAATCGATGATGCCTTCCCCAAATTTGAAACCGAGAGTGACGGCAAAGTCGGTAAATTCCTCTTCGCTCCAGAGAATCGAACCTTTCTGGTCGGGGCCGCTTCGGACCTTGAGGATTCCGTCTTCAACAATCCACCAGATGTTACCTTCCGGAGCTTTCCAACCGGTTAGGTCTTTGCCATTGAAGAGCGACTTGCCTGATTCATCAGCTTGAACAAGCAGGGAGCCGAACAGCCCAAAGACTGCCGCGAGAGTGAGAAGTGTATTTTTCATGAGGTAATCGAAATTAGTTTTTCTTCTGAGCCTTCGCCCATGAATCGCGGAGCGGGACAGTCCGATTAAAAACAAGTTTGTCCTCTTCGCTATCGGAATCAACGCAGAAGTAGCCAAGCCGCTCGAACTGAACCGCCGTTCCGGTTTCCAGCCCAGCGAGATTGGGTTCTAATTTGGCATTTTTCAGAACGGTAAGCGAGTCCTGATTCAAGTGATCAAGGAAGTTTCCTTCCCCGCTATCCGGGCTCTCATTTGCGAAGAGTCTATCGTAGACGCGAACTTCCGCGTCGACAGCGTGCTTCGCGCTTACCCAGTGAATCGTCGCTTTGACCTTGCGCCCGTCCGGCGGATTCTGTCCTCCGCGCGTTTCAGGATCGTAGGTACATCGCAGCTCGACGATGTTTCCGTCATCATCTTTCATCACTTCATCGCAGCGAATGAAGTAAGCGGAGCGAAAGCGAACTTCCTTACCCGGAGCGAGGCGGAAGAATTTCTTCGGCGGATCTTCCATGAAGTCGTCGCGCTCGATGTAGAGCTCGCGGGAAAAGGGGACCTTTCTTGTTCCCAGCTCAGGCTGCTCGGGATTAATGACGGCATCAAACTCTTCCTCTTTGTCTTCCGGATAGTTCGTAATCACGAGCTTGATCGGATTGAGCACAGCCATGTAGCGATTCGCATCGCGGTTGAGCACATCGCGAACCGCACTTTCTAGAAGTGAAATGTCGTTGGTTCCCTTGAACTTGGTGATTCCGATTGTCTTGCAGAATTCGCGAATCGCCTCAGCAGGATATCCACGACGGCGGATGCCCGAAATCGTGGGCATTCGGGGATCGTCCCAGCCCGAAACCATTTCTTCATCGACGAGCTGGAGCAGCTTGCGCTTGCTCATAACCGTGTAGTTCAGGTTTAGGCGCCCGAACTCGATCTGGCGCGGACGAGAGGGGACGGGGAGGTTATCGAGAAACCAGTCATAGAGCGGACGGTGATTCTCAAACTCAAGGGTGCAAAGCGAGTGGGTGATATACTCCAGCGCATCGCTCTGCCCGTGGGTGAAATCATACATCGGGTAAATGCACCAAGTATCACCGGTGCGATGGTGCTCGGCATGGACGATGCGGTAGATCACCGGGTCGCGCATATTCAGATTCGGATGCGCCATGTCGATGCGGGCCCGAAGGACCTTTTCCCCTTCACCGAATTCGCCCTCTTTCATGCGGCGGAACAGGTCGATATTTTCCTCGACGAGGCGATCGCGGTATGGGCTGTCTACGCCAGGGTTTTGGAGATCGCCGCGGCCTTTGCGAATCTCTTCCGCATTCTGATCATCGACATAGGCCTTGCCCTCCTCGATGAGGTGAACGGCCCACTCGTGAAGTTTCTCAAAGTAGTCGGAAGCAAAGTAGAGGTGGTCACCCCAATCAAAACCGAGCCACTTGATGTCTTCTTTGATCGAATCGACGTATTCGACATCTTCCTTGGTCGGGTTCGTGTCGTCGAAGCGGAGGTGACAGCGGCCGCCGTATTCCTCGGCAATGCCGAAGTTGAGGCAGATGGATTTCGCGTGTCCGATGTGGAGATAGCCATTGGGCTCGGGAGGAAAGCGAGTCACAGTACTATCGTGTTTTCCCGAGGAAAGATCCTCGTCGATGAGTTCACGGATAAAATCTTTAGAAGGTGTTGGCGAAACGCTCATGCGGTTGTTTTCAGAGCCCAGAAACTAAGCCGGATTGAGCAAGGTTCAATGGGTGAAAGTAATCCGTTTTTCCGACCGGGACCGGGTCGGTTGAGGTTTGATATCAGCATGAACAGTCATCCCTTTAGCGGAGCGGCGAAACGCCCTTGATAGAGACAGGAATCCCCAGAATATCCTTGCCCAACTGGGCGATGCCCGACACGATGCGGTGCGGAGAGGCTCCGTGATATCACCTTTTGGTGGGGTGATAATAATAAAGACCATTAGCTCAAAAAAACAGAATCTTGGAGCCGTGCATGCTGAGAGTCACTTTTGAAGGAATTTAGAAATCTCATGAAAATCGTTCCTTCATATGCTCTAACGCTCTTCTTGGTTGTCTTGCCCGTTGCATCTCAGGAGAAGGCACGCTCAGTCCCTGGACTCCGAGCATCTGAGAGCAGTGCCGTTTATGCGAAAGTAATTCTGCCGGTCAAAGCACCAGCCGAAGGCGATCATCCTTTGGTTGAGTCGTGGATCACTCAAAAGCTACGGAAGCTTGGCGCGACAGAGGCCAGGGCTGTCTCAGGGTGGGTTCGCCTAAGGGATGGTAGCGAGGACAGAACCGACATCTGGGATGGGATCTCGGATGGAAAGCGCTATGGCTGTCCCGTCGATGGGCGGGTGAGTGAGCGCACAGCTGATGGCAGAGTGCACATCACTTTCCGGGGCTGGGCGCCGGGCGCACCAAGGATCAAGGGTAACTCTTTGCCGGCTGAGATCGGTTCCAGAACCATTGCGGTCGTCGATACCGGAAGAGTCGATGGCGTAAATTCATATGTTGCTCTCATGATTGCCCCAGCACTTCAAACGAAGCTCGGCGAACAAGTCGGCGCAGACCAACCTGCTACCTCTCCGAAGTCGAAGCCTGAGAGTGAAGAGGAAAATAAACCAGAGGCAGCGGGAGGGTCCCAGTAGCGGGTTGTAGGCCTTTTTAGATCTTTAGTTGGCAAGTGACGTTTACTCAAAAGTAGAAGCTGGATTTGGGCTGATACGAGAAACGCTGCGCAGCATTCAAACTCCCAAACAAGGTAGCACTGGCTCACCTGATAACGGCTCGGATTGATTCATTTCCCGCATAGCGGTGCGGAGTTAGGCAAGGGCACCAAACATTCTTCGACTTCGCGTCCTTCACGAATGGGGCTATCAAACCCTGTTCACTCCCAAACCTAACTGGGTAGGGTCTCGGACCTTGCCCTGTCAGGTTCCATAATTACTAGACTTTTCGGGTTTGCTAAGCGATCCTTTGGGGCCACTATGTTTCAAGAGTATCCTGATATTGTCATGAACTGGGTTTTACCGGCTTTCGCGTTTGCGATCGGGTCGAGCATTGGGTCGTTTCTGAACGTGGTGATCTACCGGATTCCGAATGGGCTGAGCGTGAACGAACCGAAGCGCTCGTTCTGTCCGAATTGCGAGACGCAGATCCCGATGCGATACAATATCCCACTGATCACCTGGTTGTGGTTGCGGGGGAAGTGCAAGTGGTGCAAGGAGCCAATCGCGTTTCGCTATTTCATGGTCGAGCTGCTGACGGGAATCCTGTTCCTCGCGATCTGGAAGCACGCGATCGACGACGTGGGTCTTTTTGATGTAGTTGCTCTGTGGGTGCTGGCGTCCTTATTGATCTCGGCAACGTTCATCGACTTCGACCATTTCATTATCCCGGACTCGATTACGATCGGGGGAACGGTTGTGGGAATTATTGCGAGTTTTGCGATTCCTGTCCTGCATGATCAGTTAATTTGGTGGAAGGGCGGAGCGCAGGGGGTCATCGGGGCCGCGGTTGGTTTTGGACTGATATGGATGGTGGTTTTGCTAGGCAAGCTGGCCTTTGGGAAAATAAAACACGAGTTTGATGAACCGACGGAGTTTTCGATTTCTCAGCCGGGAGGAGAAGAGGAACCGATCATAATCAAACTGGGCGAGCATGAGTATGAATGGGGTGAGGTATTTTTTCGCAAATGGGACAGGCTCCAGATGGATGTAAAGGAACTGCAATTCGACGATAGAGAGCAGGAATTCGAGTCTTTCACGGTGCTCGGTGAAGGCTTTGAACTCGATGGCAAGCCAGTTGATATCGAGTCGGTAAAAAAGGTTTCGGGCAAAATCTCTTCAGCTGTTGTGCCACGCGAAGCGATGGGATTCGGCGATGTGAAGTTCGTCGCGATGATCGGAGCCTTTCTTGGATGGCAAAGCACGATTTTTGTGCTTTTTGCTGCGTCTATTGTGGGAGCCATCATTGGTCTCGTTCAAAAGTTCGTGGTTCGGGAAGAATGGGCGCGACCGCTTCCTTTCGGTCCCTACCTCGCACTGGGCGCATTCCTCTGGATTTTTACGGGACCGGCAATCTGGGTCTGGTATGTCGGGATCTTGCGCGGTGCCCTGAAGTAGGGATAGACTATCAGCATGCTGATAAACGGAAAACTCTGGCGAACGGTATGGATGGATCCGGATGGTGTGTCCGTGGGCATTATTGATCAGAGAAAGCTGCCTTTCGCTTTTGACACCGTGACATTGCGTAACACTGGCGATGCCTGCCATGCAATTCGGGAGATGCTGGTGCGTGGCGCGGGCTGTATCGGCGCGGTGGCTGCGCACGGAATGTTTCTCGGCGCGCAGGAGGCGGCTGAGGCTGATGATTTCGACGCTGCGTTTCAGCAAAAAGGGGAGCAGCTCTGCAAAACACGCCCCACGGCGATGAACCTGGCCTGGGCGATAGAACGGAGTATTGCAGCAGTTTCGGGGGCGTCCGATGCAGCAGGAAAAGTAGAGCGCGCCCGAGAGGTGGCCATTGAAGTGGCAGACGAGGATGCCGAATGGTGTCGCAAGATAGGCGAACATGGCCGGTCTCTCATTGAAACACTTTTCCGAGAAAAGGGTGAAAAAGAGCCCGTAAATATTCTCACTCACTGCAATGCAGGATGGCTGGCCTTTGTCGATTATGGATCAGCGACTGCTCCGATCTATGCGGCGCATGATGCGGGAATCCCGGTGCACGTCTGGGTCGACGAGACGCGACCTCGCAATCAGGGTGCACGGTTGACGGCTTGGGAACTCGATCAACACGGCGTTCCGCACACCGTTATTGTCGACAATGTCGGCGGTCACCTGATGCAGCACGGCATGGTTGATATGGTGATCACGGGCACAGATCGCACGACGCACACGGGAGATGTGGCGAACAAAATCGGAACCTATCTGAAAGCGCTGGCAGCCCGAGACAATGAGATCCCGTTTCATGTTGCACTTCCGTCTTCCACTTTTGATTGGGAAACGAAGGATGGGGTGAAGGATATTCCCATCGAGCAGCGCGACGGAACCGAGGTGGCGTGGATAGGCGGAGAAAAGGACGGTGAGGAAGTGGAAGTGAAACTCGTCTCTGGCAACAGCCCAGTGGAGAACTACGCCTTTGATGTGACTCCTGCACGTCTGGTGACCTCGCTCATTACCGAACGAGGCGTCTGCGAAGCCAGCGCACAGGGAATCAGTGCGCTTTTTCCCGAGAAATTTGGTGAAAGTTGAGTTACTGGTTCCGCGTGAGATAGCCTGCTGTCATGCCTGTCAAAATTGATCCTCAGCTCCACCGTGAGAAGAAGCCGTCCTGGATACGGGTTCGCCTGCCCAATAATCCCGTTTTCTGGGATACGAAGGGCATGATCGACGACCTCAAACTCGTCACGGTCTGCGAGGAAGCGCAGTGCCCGAATCGCTGGGAATGCTGGGGGCAGGGCACGGCGACTTTCATGATTGCAGGGGAGCGTTGCACGAGAGCCTGTGGCTTTTGCGCAGTTGATACGAGACGCCCGCTTCCTCTTGAGGCGGACGAGCCAGACCGCGTCGCTGAGGCTGTGAAACGAATGGGGCTCAACCACGTGGTGATCACTGCAGTGGCTCGGGATGATCTTGCTGACGGAGGTGCCTGTCATTTTGCCAACACGATCAACAAGGTCCGAGAAGTAAATCCGGAAACCGTTATCGAAGTGTTGGTTCCTGATTTTATCGGAAAAGACGATTGTCTGTGGGTCGTGCTTGAGGCAGCGCCAGAGATTTTTAATCACAATCTCGAAACCGTCGAGCGGCTCACTCCGCTGGTTCGGTCACAAGCTGAATACTGGCGCTCCCTCAAAGTTCTCAAGACCGCGCGGGAAATGGCCACTGAAATGGGGCGCCGTTGCGCGACAAAAAGCGGGATCATGCTCGGGCTAGGGGAAAAGGAAGAGGAGATTTTCCAGACAATGGATGATCTCCGTGGCCACAATGTCACGGTGCTGACACTGGGCCAATATCTGCGGCCTTCGCCAAACCATCTACCTGTCGTGGAATACATCGAGCCGGCTTTATTTGATCGATACAAGGAAGTCGCTCTGGAAAAGGGCTTCCGCCACGTTGCTTCAGGACCGCTGGTGCGGAGTTCGTATCACGCCGCCGATTTTAAGCCGGAACTGGACCCCCTGGCATAGTTTTTGCGGGGTTTTCCAATTGGGCAACTGCGCCATACAATTCTACTTACGACTGTCAGAATTCGTGCTATATTTACTATCCGTGTCAGACTAAAAACAGAAAAATATAAATGACACAACCCACCATATTTATCACAAATATTCTTAATGAAGCCAGCTGGATTTCTTTTTCGAACTTTTCTGCTTGGTGTTTTCACCCTTTCGCTCCTGGCGGGAGCGGTTGTGACTGACTTCTACCTCCGTCACGAAACTACGCGCAAGGCGAAGCGCTTTCTCGCCAGTAAAAGAGTCGAGCTCACGGTTCAAAGCGCGATTGATGCTGCGAAAAAAGGGGAGTTGGTCCTTCTGGAAAAACTGCAAGATGCGGGCCTAAGCCTTGGCCAGCCAGATGAAACAGGGAGGACTCCGCTTCTTGCCGCCGTGCAGTCCAAGAATCTTCAGGCGATCCATTTCCTGCTTGAGAAGGATCCGGTCCTGGAATCCATAAATCGATTTACCAATCCGGCTCGAGACACTCCCGTGGCGACAGCGCTTCGGGATCGGAATTTTGAACTCGCCGAAACGCTGATCGAAAAGGGCGGGGATCTCAACGTGGATCGGGAAGCAGGATTGCCGTTTTTCGTCGACGCGGTGCTTTCGGACGATCAGGAAATGCTCGAATTCCTTCTGAAACACAATGCCGATCTGGAATATAAGGGTGCGCGAGCAACTGGTGCGTTGGCCGAAGTTTCGGCAAAGGGGGATCTAAAATTGCTGGAACGCCTCCTCAAGGCGGGGGCGAACCCGAATGCGAAAGGGTTATCTGGAAAGCCTTTGCTGATCGAAGCAGTAGAGGAGCAGAGTTGTGAAAAATTAGGTCTGCTGCTCGCCGCGAAAGCGGATGTGAATGCTATGACGGCGGGAACAACCGGGCGGGAGGTGTGTGCGTTGACCTTTGCGGTAGCAAACGGCAATTATTCCATGCAGGATGCGCTGATTGCTGCAGGAGCGAATCCCGACGTATTTTCGGCTGTAGGAGAACCGCTGATCTTTGATGCTGTTTCGAGAATGGATGAGAAGACATCTCACCGATTGCTCGCTGCCGGCGCCAAGACTGAGGTTGCCACTGAAGATGGGGTTACACCGCTTGGGATCGCAACCCTTAATGACCATCTCGACATGGTCGATTTGCTGCTCGAATACGATGCCGATCCCTCCTTTGCTCCAGAAGGTGCCGCGGCACCCTTGCTCGCAGCTGTTGAGTCCGGCAATGTCGCGATCGCCAATCTACTGATTGTTGCCGGAGCAAAGCTCGATACGCAGTCCATGCTCGCGAAAGCTTTTGAAAAACGTGACGACCCACTCATGGTTCTTCTTCTCAGTGCAGGAGCAGATGCGGAGTCCACGATCCCGGGAACGGACGAGCGCGTTTTCGATCGTGCGGTATCGGAGGGCGCAACGGGAGCGGTTCGCACTCTCTTGGCTGCCGGCGCACCGATAGGCGACAACCTCTGGGCCGCTCTTTTAGCAGGGCAGGATGATTTGATTCGACATATTATCGACGCTGGAGCTGACCCTCGCCAGGTAGGACCTGATGGACATGATCCTATCGCCTGGTGTCTCACGCACCATCGTTATCGCGCCGCTCGCGAGTTGCTCAGCGGAGGAGCTGATCCTAACGCACGATATGACAGCGATGAACCCTGGCTTTCCAAGTTAATTATGGAAGGCAACGCCGACATTTCTCTCGCTCTCGTTGAAGGAGGAGCTCACGTAAAAGGCGTCAAAGCGAGAGACGGCCACAGCCTGCTCGCTTGGGCAACAGCTCATCGTATGCCAGAGGTTGTCCGAGCTCTGCTGAAGGCCGGTGCTGACCCAGATGCTCACGAAAGAAATCCTTCTTCCGCGGCACTCCGCGAAATGTTTGACAGCAACACCTTTAAGTATCATTTGCGAGTCGATCGACGCATCGTTCCCATCATGATGGCTGCAGCGCATCGAGATCACGAGATTGCGCAGATCCTGATGGATGGAGGAGCCAAGGGCACGGCTTATACGAGCAAATACATGACGGCCTCTATCATTGGCTCCTGGTACGGGGATGTGGAGATTCAGCAGATCGCATTGCTTGGAGCAGTTCCAAAGCAGCAGTCCCGCAAGCTTATCGTCGATCTTTCCAGCCAGCGCGTCACGCTTTACGAAAATGGAAGAGCTACCTACTCCAGCAGGTGCTCGACAGGAAAGAGTGGATACCGGACCCCGACTGGCGAGTATGTGATCAGTGATCGTCATCGCCATCACAACTCATCAATTTATGGATCGAGCATGCCGTATTTCCAACGTTTCAGCTACGCAGCATTCGGAGTTCATCAGGGGCACTGTCCCGGTTACCCAGCTTCTCACGGGTGCGTTCGTGTGCCTTGGGATTCAGCGCGTCATCTCTTCGACAAGCTCAAAGTGGGCGACCTCGCGATCGTCCAACATTGATCGCGCCTCACTTCTCCGGAATCGTCCAGGTCGCGAAATAATCCATCTGGAACATCTCACCCGGCAGGGCCGAGGCCTCGTGCTTGGCTTTGCTTCGAGGAAAGTCGGAAAGCGAGGCGAAGTGGAATCAGCTCTCGAGCGGAAGGAAGAAGTTATCCTAGTGGCTTGAAATCGCGTAATGCGGATTCAGTGCCCGGACCGCGTCGGGGTATCAATTCAGACGCCTGGAAGAGCGACATCGATAATGGCGAGATCAACATCACGGCCGGTTGGTCGAGATTTCAGGGTGCCACCTGACTCCGAGACTGAGCGAAGCGGAATAGAGACTGAAAGGCTTGCGAAAAAGAATGCCCCAAGTCGGGAGACGACTGAAATAGGGGGCAACGACTATTGCTGTATCCTCCGAACGGATCAGGTAGCCGTTTCCGCTCGGATAAGTAACGCTGGCTTCCTTTCCACGTGGGCTGTAGTCTAGGTCAGCCGGAGTTCCTAAGGTGATTTGCTGGTGGGTGGCGAGCCGATTCGAGCACGACGAAGTGAATAGGGCGAAAACGCAAGCGACTGGAAATAGGTAAAGCTCGATGGTAATCAGATCGCCAATTCGCGACGGCGTAAAGAAGCTGCCACAAAAAACGATCCATCGAAATTGATGGATCGCCTGAATCGACAGCATTTGCCGCCAATACTTCGGACAAAACCCCGCGTGAGTCGCGGGAATCATCACATCACTCGTTGGCTGAGAGATCGAGCTCGCGGACCCAGATATTACGGAAGCGAGTGGGGTTGCTGTGATTCTGCAACTTGATCGGCCCCTTGTCGCGGACCTGGTTGTAATTTGCGACTCTCTTGTGTCCCGATGGCCCAAGGGAATCCTGGTAGTGATGGGTGAGGACTCCGTTGTGAAGAACGGTGACGCGGGAACGCTTCAGTAGATTCCCCTCTGAATCCCACTTGGGAGATTCGAAGATGATGTCATAAGTCTGCCACTTTCCGGGAGGGCGGGAAGCATTTACCAGAGGCGGCTTGTAGCCATAAAGAGCGGAAGCCTGGCCGTCCGCGTAGCTTTCATTTTCGTAGGAATCGAGAACCTGAATCTCGTATCCTCCGAGCAGGAAGACACCGCTGTTGCCGCGTCCCTGCGAG
>Ga0181569_10001720_pt1 | contig 17242 bp, 19 predicted proteins | sample 101ome_19_FD_132452 | JGI IMG/M metagenome (GOLD analysis project Ga0181569, IMG submission 132452) | Coastal salt marsh microbial communities from the Groves Creek Marsh, Skidaway Island, Georgia - 101405AT metaG (megahit assembly) | ecosystem: Environmental > Aquatic > Marine > Intertidal...
ACTAACCGCCACCCTGTTTTGTTTTAGCGCTTTAATTGAACGTTCGTGGACACTGTTGGGAACCGAACGCGGTTATTTTATAGGGAGCTGTAACGTTGATATTGGGCTGCCAAATTGGCTCGCTTTAGATCAATGGTTACCTTTTATGTTTAAAGTAGAAACCACCTGCGGTTACACGCCGTTCATCATTGCAAACATCACCATGGCAGAAGTGTTGATCGTGCTCTCTAGTGTGTTATGGCTGTTTGTTTTACTGTGGCTTTTTTACACCTTTAAAAAACCAGCTTTTTCTCGCCGCTAACAACAGTAAGGCAGCACCCGACACATCGGCAAACCAATCATAAATATCTGCATCACGCCCTGCTACGAAAGACTGATGCCATTCATCACTAAGCCCATAAAACGCACAAAACAGCACTGAAACTATTTTAGCTTGGTTCAATCGGTCTGTATGATATTGAAAATAATTAATCGCTAAATACGCTAAGCCCGCATAAGCGATCAAGTGAAATAATTTATCCTGATGCGGCAGCCATGGCTCAACAGGTAACGTTGGTTGATGTGATAAATAAAATATCAGTCCGCAATACCCGATCAGGAGCAGCAAACTAATCTGCTTCACGGCTGGGAAAAAACAGTCTGAGCCTCAAACACCGGCCCATCGACACAAACACGTTTCATCACGTCGCCTGCCTCCGTCATTACTTTGACGACACAACCGGCACAACCGCCAACCGCGCAAGCCATGTATTCTTCTAACGAAACCTGACAAGGAATATTAAACTCGTTGGCTAACGTAGCGACGGCTTTTAACATGGGCGTTGGGCCACAAGAGTAGATTTCAACCTGATGTCTCTCTTCATCACTTAGCGCATTTAACCAATCACGCGCAAGATCGGTAATATAACCTTGATAAACGCCTTCATAATCCTGCATGCTCGCTAAACGGCTTGGAATACCCCATTCTTCGAGTAAGGGTAAACAATCACTCACCTGTTGATCAACGCCATTAACAACTATTTCGGATGCCTTTCTATCAAACGGAAAAGGCACTTCAGAACCCATAAAAACAACGGGGTCGATACCGGGTAGATTTTCTTTTATATGCTCTGACAAACAAATCATGGGCGGAATACCAACGCCCCCGCCAAGCAGCAGGGCTTTGGGTTTGCTCGTGTCCAATTCAAATGGGCGCCCAATAGGCCCCATCACATTCACCGTTTCACCCACTTGGCGCTGTGCCAGTAACTGTGTCCCCGCACCCACTGCCTTATATAAAAACTCAACCCAGCCTTCCTGAGCCGAAGCGCGCATCATCGATAAGGGCCGGCGCATTAAGCGCTGGGGATCACATTGGATGTGTGCAAATTGCCCTGGTTTTGCTGACGCTGCGCATTTGGGCGCATTCACTCTTAAGGCAAACTGCCCTTCTTCAAACGCATCATGCGATAGAATTTCAGCTTCTTCGATAAAGATGGTATTTCGTGTATTTTCTTGCATTATTTCCCAAAAACTAAGCGGCCATTAACCAATGTATAAGTTACTCTGCCTTTCATTTGATGCCCTAAATAAGGCGTATTCATGCCTCGGCTGAGCCAATTTTTTTCGTCAATTTGCCATGTCTCTTTTGCCTTAACAATACAAATATCTGCTGGCGCCCCCACCGATAAGCACCCTGTTTCCAGCCCAAGAATTTCCGATGGCCCATGAGCCAGACTACTCACCAGTTGGGACAAACTCAACAACTTTTCATCCACCAGTTTCAACATTAATGGCAACACCGTTTCTAAACTTGAAATGCCCGGTTCAGTTGATGGAAAAGGAGCCTGCTTTGCCTCAGCCTCATGCGGTTGATGACCGGAACTGACACTCAATATCCCTTCGACAACACCAGCCAATAGGGCATCTCTATCGCTGGCAGAACGCAGTGGGGGAGACACGTGGTAGTTGGCATCAAACGTCCCGACGTCTAATTCAGTTAAATGTAACTGATGCGCATGCACATCCGCGGTCATTGCTATATTAGCAAACTGCGCTCTGGCCAACATGCTAACGGCTTTGGTCGAGGAAAGACCCGTTAAATGCACCCGTGCGCCCGTTTCTTCGGCTAATTGAATCAGTTGCGCAATCGCGACTGTTTCGGCTGATACAGGTATCCCTGCAAGACCTAACCGAGAACTAATAGCGCCTTCATGCACACAGCCACGGTCTTTGATCAACACGTCCTCCGGCTTTAAAACCACCAGCAGGTCATGCGTCTTGGCATATTGAAGCGCTCGCCTAAGCACTTGACTGTTGATATTGTTTTTGGGTGCTTGACTGACCGCCACACACCCTGCTTTTTTTAGCGCAAACATTTCACTCAGCGTATGGCCTTCAAGGCCCACAGTTAACGCACCGAAGGGCAACACTTTTGCGTAACCTGCCTCTTCTGCTTTATCCAAAATTAACTGTGCAACAGAGGGCGTATCAAGGACGGGGGTCGTGTCTGGCAAGCAACACACCGCGGTATAGCCAGCTGATACGGCTGCTTTTGATTCACTCGCTATGGTGGCTTTATGCTCATACCCTGGTTCTCTCAAACTTGCGCTTAAATCCACAAAACCAGGCATGACCCATTGATCACTCGCGTCTATCGTCAGCTCTGCCGTAAAACCAGCCGGTTCTGTTCCCAGCGATTCAATCTTTCCATTTGCTATAAAAACATCTTGAACGCCGTCATACCCATTTGCAGGATCGACGACTCGGCCATTTTTGATGAGGATATTCATCAGCCGGCCACCCTGCTGTGACCCAAGGTAAGGGTCATCACGGCCATACGCACGGCTATTCCATTAGTCACTTGTTGCAAAATAACTGAATGAGCCCCATCTGCAACGGCGGCATCCATCTCCACACCTCGGTTTATCGGCCCAGGGTGCATCACGGTAACATCTGGCTTGGCATACGCCAGTTTCTCTTCGGTTAGTCCAAAGCATTCAAAGTATTCATGCTCACTGGGTAATAAGGCTGACCCCATTCTTTCACGTTGCAAACGCAACATAATAATAACATCGACATTATCAAGCCCTTGGCGCAAATCACCATAGGCATGTGCTCCCAATGAGCCTACATCGCTTGGAAGCAGCGTTCTCGGTGCAATCACCCTGATGTCTTTCACACCCAATGTATTGAGCGCCTGAATCTGAGACCGGGCAACACGTGAGTGTAAAATATCCCCAATAATGGCTACGTTTAAATTTGAGAAATCTTTCTTCACTTGACGAATGGTAAACATATCAAGCATAGCCTGAGTGGGATGCGCATGGCTCCCATCACCCGCATTAATGACGCTCACATGCGGTTCTACATTGTTCGCAATGAAATGTGCTGCGCCACTGTCGGAGTGTCTCACAACAAACATATCGGCGTGCATGGCTTCTAAATTTCGAATCGTATCTAAAATACTTTCACCCTTTGACGTCGCCGATGTTGCTATATTTAAATTGATCACATCCGCTGACAAGCGCTTCGCTGCTAGGTCAAACGTTGTTCGAGTTCGCGTGCTGTTTTCAAAAAACAAATTAACAATTGTTTTACCACGTAATACAGGGACTTTTTTTACGGCTTGATGCCCAACGCTCGAAAACGATTCCGCCACATCCATAATCTCCGTTAAAATGTCTTTCGATAAGCTCTCTACCGTAAGAAAGTGGCGTAGTCGCCCCTGTTCATCAAGTTGTAAACGGGAACTATCGGGTGCTTTGAAGGACGTACTAGCAGGTTGCTTGCTAGAGCTCATATCAGTCAATTCCGGTTAGTTTCTAGCACTAAAGGCGCTGGTCCGGTCAATTTTACCTGCTTTTCAGGTGATAAATCCAGTTTCAAACCCACGATATCTGCGTGAAGCGGTAATTCTCGTTCACCGCGATCCACTAACACGGCCAAGGTCACGCTAACTGGGCGGCCATAATCAAAAATTTCATTTAACGCTGCCCGACTGGTTCTTCCTGTATATAAAACGTCATCCACTAGGATAATATTTTCACCCTCAACTTCGCATGGAATTTGACTGGGCTTTACTTGTGGGTTTAAACCGATACGTGAAAAATCATCTCGATAAAACGAGATATCGATTTCTCCCAGCGGTTTTTTTAACCCAAGCTTTCGGTGTAATTTTTCTGCAACCCACAAACCACCGGTGTGCACACCGATCATCAATGGATCGACCCTTTTTTTTCGCTTCATTTCTTGCGCTAACTCACCTGCCATTGTGTCAATGATGTCCTCAACATCAACGGCACTTACTGTCTCACCCATTTTTAATTACCTTGCTGTGTATTTAACCAACTTTGCAATATTAATTGCGCAGCGACTTGATCTTGCACTGCCCACAATTTATTTGCACTGACTTGGACCTCATCAAACAAAATTTGCTTTGCTTCAAACGTCGTTAAGGCCTCATCAAATAACTCAACAGGACATTGATAGCGTCCTTCTAATTGACGCGAAAATCGCCTCATTTTGGGCGTAACCTCATTGTCACTGCCATCTTCTTGCCGCGAAATACCAACAATCATTTTTGTTGGTTTCCATGTATCGATAATCGTCGTTATTTCTTCCCAAGCTGTTTTTTGATTCACCGCTCGAACTGTTGTTAACGCATTCGCTATCTTCGTTTCTGTGTCGCCCACCGCAACACCTATTTTTTTAACGCCATAATCAAAACCAAGGCACACCGCCATTAGCAATGGCCCGCATCTGAACTCATTAAGGCGATATCAACGCCAATTCTATGCGCGGCTAATTCCCAGCGCTGTGCTAAAGGCTCATCAAAAATAATATGGGGCTCAGCCTGACCGTGTAACCAGGAATTTCTTTGAATCTCTTGCTCTAATTGCCCAGCGGCCCAACCTGCATAACCCAATGCAACGATCCACTTTTCTGGCCCCTTTCCTTCGCCAATCGCTTGCAAAATATCTTTTGAACTGGTGAGCGCAAACTCGTCATTGACGGTTAAAGTAGAGTCCCAACTCCCAACTGGCGTGTGCAACACAAAACCACGCTCAGGTTGCACAGGTCCCCCCATAAACAAGGGGATATTCGCCAGTTCTGGATCAATCGGCGTGATCGATAATTGCTGAAAAATAGCGTTCATCGTCATGGTGTGAGGCTTATTGATGACGATGCCTAACGCGCCTTCTTCATCATGCTGGCATAGGTAAGTCACTGATTTAGAAAAATCGTCACCTTCCATACCTGGCATGGCTATTAAAAAATGATTACTAAGATACTGTTTTTTATTCATGAAAATTGTTTTTTTTGGCCTTAACGAGTCTGCAAAGCGCCTTCATTTAAAAATTGCCACGTCCTCGTAATCACTAAAATATCAACCTCTTTTTGTAAATCCAGCGGAAGCGGCGCAAACGGTGCTGACAGTTTAACAATATTGATCGCTGCATCATCAATAATTTTGTGGCCTGAACGGCGGTTTATCGTAATTTTTTTTAAATTACCGTCAGCGTACAGCTCAACACTCATGACCAAAGTGCCTGATAGCTTTTTACGACGAACTTCTCCAGGATAATTTAAATTACCAACGCGCTCAATTTTACGTTGCCAAGCCGCCTCGTAACTGGCTGCCTTATATTTATGCGCATTAATTGAATTAATATGTAATTTTCTTGGCCTGCGCGAATAACTGGTAACGGCTTCATTAATCTCCGCTTGGAGTTTTTCTATTTCTTCGCTTTGACGTAATAAATCCGCCGTCGTTAAAGTCTTGCTTTCCTTAGCCACCTTGTTATGACTTGCCTTAATGGCCACTTCCGCTTCATCTTGCAATAACACCTTTTGAGCCTGGGCTTTTGTTTGCTGCTCTTCACCGTGTTCAACGTTCTCTGTCTGCTTTCTTTTCTGGCGAATTACTTGCTGTTGATTTATCGCTTTTTCTTCAGCATCGCCGCTTCCTGTTTGGTCTTCTTGTGCTAAAAAATCAGCCTCATCAGGTCGCTTTTTCTCAGGCGTCGTCACTAACACAACTTCTAGCGGCTTACTAGCCGAAGTCAGCACATCAACATCAAACCCCACACCTAAAATAACTAAAGCATGAATTAACCCCGCCATAAACAACGTGAGGACGAGCCTGTCTATCGATGGGATCACCGTGTTAGCCCTTGTTTCGTCTGTGTTCCTCAATACAGTCCATTAATAACGCACTGATATTCAAACCATATTGATTATCAAGCTCTTGTACGCAGGTTGGGCTGGTGACATTAATTTCCGTCACATAATCACCGATCACGTCTAAACCAACAAACAGTAGCCCCTTTTCCACTAGAGTCGGGCCGATTTGTTCACATAACCAATATTCTCTTTCGGTTAATTCTCGCCCCTCGCCTCGACCGCCCGCAGCCAAATTACCTCGGGTTTCCCCTTTTGCAGGAATCCGCGCCAAACCATAAGGAACAGGCTTGCCGTTAATCATCAAAATACGTTTATCACCATCAATAATTTCTGGCAAATAACGTTGCGCCATGGTCAGCTTTTGTCCATGCTCGGTCATCGTTTCTAGCACCACGCCTAGGTTGTGATCTTGCTTCTTTAAGCGAAATATTGAAGCCCCGCCCATACCATCAAGTGGCTTAACGATAATATCTTCATGTTCTGCTAAAAAGTCTTTTATACGTTCTGTTTGCGAGCTGACCAAGGTTGGTGAGCAACATTGCGGAAACCATGCCGTAAAAAGCTTTTCATTCGCATCACGCAGACTTTGTGGTTTATTGACCACCAATACGCCCGTTGCTTCGGCTTGCTCTAATACATACGTTGTATAGATATAGTCCATATTAAAGGGCGGATCTACACGCATTAAAATGGCATCAATTTCACTTAAACCCTGATCAATTGGCTCACCTAACTCAAACCAGCTATTTTCATCCCGTTGAACGCGCAACGGCTTACAAACAGCCTTAGCAGCGCCGTTTAGTAAATACAGGTCTTGTTGTTCCATATAGAACAATTCCCAACCTCTACTTTGCGCTTCTAGCAACATTGCAAAGCTGGTGTCCTTTTTAATATTTATTGATCCGATGGGGTCCATCACAATGCCTAATCGCATTTTTTCTCCAAAATTATTTTATATGTAAAGAATAGCAGCTCAGCTACTCGCTACCAAGAATCCTATAAGTGTAGCTAAACCATGATAAAATTCATGCCTGCCTTTTGCCAGCCTCTTCTTTTCTTGAAAATGAACAAAAAAATACTCCTGCTATCGCTGCTTTTTTCACTACCGGGCTTTGCCAACAGCACCGAAAACCACCAACAGTGTCTAGCCCTGGCCTTTGAAAAAGCTGACGATAACACGACCGTTGGTGAACTTAAGCAGCAGTGTTCACCATCTTTAGGTGCGCCCAGCCCATATCAATCTGCTGTTGAAAACCGCCAACGCTTAGAGCAACAAGCAGGCTGGAATGCTTTCTCATTAATGCCGCATAAGCCTAATTATCTTATTGTTAGTTATAACGATAATCAGCCCAATGAAGCGGTCTTAAATACTGCTTTTCCAAACCACGATAATGATCTACAGCATGTGGAAACCAAGTTCCAGCTCAGCGTTAAAATCCCTTTGCTACAAAATATATTTTTCGGTAAAGGCGATTGGTACGGTGCTTATACTAACCGCTCTTTTTGGCAACAGTTTAATAAAACCCATTCTTCACCTTTTAGAGAAACTAATCATGAAGCCGAAACATGGCTATCATTTAATCATCATTACTCATTTGCTGGCTTAAAAGGCTCAGTAATCAGAGCGGGCTTTACTCATCAATCAAATGGGCAATCTGGCTCTTTATCAAGAAGCTGGAATCGAATTTACAGTGAATTTATTCTTGAGCGAGGCGATTTATACCTGTCATTCAAACCTTGGTACAGAATTCCCGAAGCATCCAGCAGTGATGATAATGCCGATATCGATGACTTTATGGGCCATTTTGAGCTAAGAAGCCTTTATAAACTTAATGATCACACTGTTGACCTGCTGTTTAGAAACAACTTCAAAAGTAGCCGCAACCGTGGCGCTATTGAACTTGGTTGGAGTTTCCCCATTCACAACAAGGTGCGCGGCTATGTACAATGGTTTAATGGCTATGGCGAAAGCTTAATCGACTACGATAACCATACTAATAGTATTGGTTTTGGCGTGCAATTAAGTGATTGGCTCTAGGGCAAGCTAATCTCGCGCTTTCACCTCTTCAAGAGCCTGTGAAAGTTCAGCCTCCGCAGCTTCATCAATATGAATATGCCCACTCTCAATTGCGCCAGCATTTGGGTCTTTATAAACGCTCTCATCGAGCTTGTTTTCGCTGTTAGCAACAATCGATGAAACCACCGCATCACCCGACACATTCACCGCCGTTCTGATCATATCCATTAATCGATCAACACCGAGTATTAGCCCAATGCCTTCAATTGGCAGGCCCACTTGAGCAAAGACCATTGATAACATAATAAGCCCCACCCCAGGCACACCGGCAGTACCAATAGAAGCCAGAACCGACATTAAAATAACGGTTAAATAGCCTGCAATGCCTAAATCCACATTGTAAATATTGGCAATAAACACCGTTGCCACACCCTGCATAATGGCCGTGCCATCCATATTGATGGTTGCGCCAAATGGAACGGTAAAAGAGGCAATCGAATTATCCGCACCGAACCGCTTGGTGACCGTACGCATGGTGACTGGAATAGTGGCGTTAGAACTGGCCGTGCTAAAGGCAAATACCTGCACATTCCTGATTTTTTTAAGAAACGTAACGGGGCTTAAACCTGAGCCTACTTTAAGTAATACCATCAAGGTAACAAAAAAATGGAACAGTAAGGCACTGACCAATACCAACACATAACCCGCTAATGAGGCCAACAAGCCCAAACCAAGGCTTGCCAAGACTTTGGCAATTAAGGCAAACACTGCATATGGCGCCACCGACATCACCACATTAACCATTTTCATCATGATCTCATTGGCAATTTCCGCACCTTCCACAAAACGTTTAGCCTTACTACCGACCAGCAACATACTTATGCCAAGCAAAATTGAGAAAAATATAACCGGCAACATATCCCCATTGGCCATCGCGTTGATTGGGTTACTCGGGATAATATCAATTAACACCTGGGATAGCGGTGGTGATTCCTTGCCCACAAAATTCGCTTCGTTTGGAATATCCATGCCCTTACCAATACCCGAACTGGCCGCGATAATAATGGCCGTTGCAATCGCTATCGCAGTCGTTAACATGTACAAAGCGAACGATTTACCGCCAACACGGCCTAAGGCTCGAATATCGCCTATACCGCATACGCCACAAATTAATGAAAAGATAACTAAAGGAACGACGAGCATTTTCAAGGCATTAACGAACATTTTACCCACGACATGAAAAAGCCCATCAATAATATACACATTAACAAAAGAACCCGCCGTATTTAACTCGAGTAAGTTAATAGCTAAACCCGCAGCAATCCCAAGCCCCATACCCAATAAGACTTTTACCGTTAAGCTCATTTTATTTTCTGTTGCCATCCAGCATCCATGATTAAATTTTTACTGCCTTGTAATGTATTACAAACTGGTTTTGAAACCAAACCTATTTATCTTTAGATTAAGGCATCAGCCCAAGCCTCTTGTCAGTATTATTTGTTCTATCAAAAACACCATTTTGCAGAAAAATGGTATTGTGACCCACGAACTGAAACAAGCTCAGCTTTAAGCAAAGCTGCAAATAACGCTTTGGGCAATACATCTAAAACCTTAGCTAAGGCGGTTGTCGAAACTAATTTCATTTAATGGCTCCATTCACAATCCATGCACCTTATTTGGCTAAGCTTAGACCCTATCTGGCCAAAGTCCCTGAATTAAAAGAATAGAGTGAGTCTTATCAGCCCGCTTTTCTAACAACACGTGATTAGAAAGCGGTTTTTTGATCATCTGAGGAAGCGAACACGCTAACCCATATCACCCCAAAGCACTTGCATTGCGGCTATTGAGGCAATGGCTGCGGTTTCATTGCGTACAACTCTTGGCCCAAAACCGAGCGCACTAAAACCTTTTCCTTCAGCATCGAGCACTTCTTGTTCTGAAAAGCCACCCTCAGGGCCCACTAGGACTGACACCGACCCATCCACCTTTTCATAATTTTTTAATGTCGCTGCTTTTTCCGGTTCAAATATGATGCGATTGGAGGCTAAATCGGCGTTTAACCACTGAGTTAAATCCGTCGTGATGTTTAGTATTGGCGGGATATTCCGGCCACACTGTTCACACGCTCGGTACACAATGTTTTGCCAATGCTGGTGACGCTGAAGCCTCCGCTCTTCGGTTAATTTGACCACGCAATACTGTGTTATTAAGGGCGTTATGGTGGTAACGCCAAGCTCCGTTGCCTTTTGAATAGCGACGTCCATGCGTTCCCCGCGGGATACACTTAACCCCAGTTCAGTTTTCAATGGCGATTCCAAATTAATATCTCGCCAGGCACCTATATCCAGCACAACGGCTTTACGGTGAACCTCAAGCACAGAAGCGGCATATTCTCCTCCACGCCCATTAAAAACCGTTAGCTGATAGCCTTTTTTGAGCCTTAATACGTTTCGTAAGTAATGTGCGGCTTCCGGTTCTAGTCTTATCGAAAGCCCCTCTGCTAAATCTTGTTCGATAAACAAGCGTGAAATACGCATACTTAGCCGTGCAAACTATCCGGTAGCTGAATAGTATCGATAGGGTCTTCATGTTGAGGCGGCATTTGTATATAGAAACCTTGTGTCGCCAGACTTTTTATCACCTCACTCACCTCTGCACGGGCTAACGGCCTTTCTAGCGATAGCGTCAAGTCAAACACATGCTCAGGTGCTGTAAATTGCTGCATCACTTCCGCAGGCACCTCGGAAAAGTCATCTTGCTCTTTAACGTACAAATACAAACCATCACGCTTTTTCGTTTTGTATATCGAACAAGCCATTTCTTTTATTTCACTCATCCCTTGTTTAAACCTAAATGACGACAAATAGTCAGGCTGGCCTCTGCCTGATTCATACTATAAAAATGCAGTCCCGGTGCGCCGCCCTCTAATAAAGATTGACACAGCTCACTCACTACATCGATTCCAAATGCTTTTATTGACTCACGATCATCGGCAAAACCTTCTAAACGCTTACGAATCCAACGCGGAATTTCTGCGCCACACATATCTGAGAATCGAGCCAGTTGAGCATAGTTGGTTATTGGCATGATGCCCGGCACAATAGGTATTGTTAAACCTAATTTTTTGCAATCTTCTACAAAACGCGCATAGGCATCAACATTAAAAAAGTACTGCGTTATCGCACTATCAGCACCTGCTTCCACCTTCCTCTTAAAGTTCAACAGATCACTTTGAGCATTTGCTGCCTGAGGGTGAACTTCGGGGTAAGCCCCGACTTCAATATGGAAATGATCCCCGGTTTCTTTGCGGATAAATTCAACCAGCTCATTGGCATAACGAAATTCCCCAATATCCAAAGTGCCGGATGGAATGTCACCCCGTAGGGCAACAATTCGATCAATCCCATACTCTTTATAATTCGCCAGAATTTTACGAATATTATCTTTGGTAGAACCAACACAAGATAAATGCGGTGCCGCCGAAAAACCCTGGTTTTTAATATCTAATACCGTGTCTATGGTCCCTTGCTGAGTGCTGCCACCCGCACCAAAGGTAACAGAAAAGTATGCCGGCTCTAATTGACCCAGCTGTTGACTCACTGCCAATAATTTTTCACGGCCTTCTTCTGACTTTGGTGGAAAAAACTCAAAGCTGATTGGCTGATTTAAATCGGTTGCCATAGTTAATAACGATAATGGTGTGGTTTATAAGGCCCCTCAACAGGCACATTAATGTAGTCAGCTTGTTTTTGCGTTAGTACGGTTAAATTGACGCCGATTTTTTCTAAATGCAATCGTGCAACTTTTTCATCCAGGGTTTTTGGCAAGACGTAAACTTCATTTTTGTATGCATCACCGTTATTAAAGAACTCTATTTGCGCCATCACCTGATTCGTAAAAGAAGCCGACATAACAAAACTCGGGTGCCCTGTCGCACAACCTAAATTAACCAAGCGACCTTTTGCCAATAGAGTAATACGCTTACCATCAGGAAAAATGACGTGATCCACTTGAGGCTTTACTTCTTCCCATGTGTATTGTTCTAAAGAGGCAATATCAATTTCTGAATCAAAATGGCCAATATTACAGACTATTGCCTCGTTCTTCATGGCCGCCATATGATCGTGATTGATCACGGCCAGATTGCCCGTCGTTGTCACAAAAATATCGCCTTGGTCCGCGACTTCATCCATACGCACGACACGGTACCCTTCCATGGCTGCTTGTAATGCGCAAATAGGGTCAATTTCTGTCACCCAAACGCTAGCGCCCATGCCTTTGAATGCTTGGGCACAGCCTTTACCCACATCTCCATAACCAACAACAACTGCAATTTTGCCCGCAATCATCACGTCTGTGGCGCGTTTAATGCCGTCTAATAACGACTCACGGCAACCATACAAGTTATCGAACTTACTTTTGGTAACTGAATCGTTCACGTTCATGGCTGGAAACAGTAATTCGCCCGCTTCTTGCATTTGGTATAAGCGGTGTACACCCGTTGTTGTTTCTTCAGTCACACCTTTTACGTTAGCCGCCATATCTTGCCATCTTGTTGGCGCAACCGGTAAATTGCGGCGTAGCACTTCAAGGATAGCCACCCACTCTTCATTATCATCTGCTTTTGCAGCAGGCACAGCACCGGCTTTTTCAAACTCGACACCTTTGTGCAGCAGTAAAGTTGCATCGCCACCATCATCAAGAATCATATTAGCTTCTTGACCTTCAGGCCAGGTCATCATTTGCTCTGTACACCACCAATATTCTTCAATGGTTTCACCTTTCCAAGCAAACACGGGAATCCCCAGATCAGCTATTGCCGCTGCAGCATGATCTTGTGTCGAAAATATATTACAAGAACACCAACGCACTTCTGCCCCCAACGCCACCAGCGTTTTGATCAAAACGGCTGTTTGAATTGTCATATGCAGGCTACCTGCCACGCGTGCGCCAGCCAGCGGTTTACTATCGCCAAACTCTTCTTGCAAAGCCATTAAACCGGGCATTTCACTTTCTGCAATGGCAATTTCTTTATGGCCCCATTCTGCCAACGAGATATCGGCAACTTTATAGTCTGTGAACTTTTCTGTTGAGACAGCACTCATTATATTCTCCTAAGTTGATAGCCCAGCTGCCGAGCGTAGCTCATCAGCCTTATCTGTTTTTTCCCACGTAAAATGGGGTAACTCTCTACCAAAATGCCCATAGGCAGCTGATGGTTGGTAAATCGGTCGTTTTAAATCTAGCGCGGCAATTAAGCCTTTTGGGCGTAAGTCAAAATGTTCGCTGATTAAAGCAGAAATTTTCTCATTATCGATAGCCCCTGTACCAAAGGTTTCTACCGAAATTGACGTGGGCTTTGCGACGCCAATTGCATAAGAAACCTGTATCTCACAACGCTTTGCCAAGCCCGCCGCAACGACATTTTTAGCGACATATCGACACATATACGCTGCAGATCGATCCACTTTACTGGGATCTTTGCCTGAAAAAGCCCCCCCGCCATGACGGGCCATGCCCCCATAGGTATCGACAATAATTTTACGACCCGTTAAACCACAGTCGCCAACAGGGCCGCCAATGATAAATTGACCTGTCGGATTGATATGAATATTCTCAGACAAACAGTTAGCAAACCAAGCTTCTGGTAAAACAGGTTTGATAATTTCCTCGATCACTGCTTCACGCAAATCGGTCTGATTAATTTCTGGGGCATGTTGTGTCGATAGCACAACCGCCTCCACGCCTACTGGTTTATTATTCTCGTAACGCAAGGTCAGTTGGCTTTTTGCATCAGGACGTAACCAAGGCAAAATGCCGTGCTTTCGAACCTTTGCCTGACGCTGAACCAGCAAATGGGAATAAGTGATCGGCGCTGGCATCAACACCTCAGTTTCATCACAGGCATACCCAAACATCAAACCTTGATCGCCCGCACCTTGCTCATGGTCTTCACTTTCGTCGACACCCATAGCAATATCATGAGACTGCTTGCCAATCGCGTTTAGCACAGCACAACTTTGCCAATCAAAACCAATCTCTGGCTTATCATAACCAATCTCTTTCACCACATTCCGCACAAGTTCTTCAGTATCCACCCAGGCATTTGTTGTCACTTCACCCGCCAAAATCACCATGCCGGTTTTAACCATGGTTTCAACAGCGACACGTGATGCGGGGTCTTGCTCTAGCAAAGCGTCTAACATTGCATCAGAGATTTGATCCGCGACTTTATCCGGGTGCCCCTCAGACACCGACTCGGATGTAAAAATATAATTGTTGCTCATAGTAAACCCGCCTCGTTACTTTAAAATTAGGCAACTAAAAGTTGAGCTGTTTTTGCTGATTTAGCAGACAGTAACCCATCGTTACTGGCCGGCAACACTCATTATTTTCAGTTTCCTGTTAATAATGAACGCCGTTATTTATTGAACCTTGAATAAGCCTAGCAGGGGAGACCTGTCGCAACGTTCCTTATTCAAGTTTGACCATTGTAGTCAGTGCTTCAAAAAAATCAAGCGCTTAGCAAAGGTGCGGTATCCTTCTTTCAGTAGCGTTAGTAAAACTTTGGAAAAAGTCTTTTTGTTCGCCGTTGATAATCAATATAGTGTTGACCTAACTGCTTGGCCAGGCTTTTCTCTTCAAAATAAATCCCTATCAGCACGTAAATCGACATACCTGTGGAAAAGACCAAGTGACCCACTGTCATCGTAGGTATCGCCCAAAAGGCAATTAATAACCCTGTCATCATGGGGTGACGGATCCAGCGATAAAATAAAACTTCGGTAAAGACAACCGGGGTATATGTTTTTTGACAAAAGTACAACCAAGACTGCCTTAAACCAAATAAATCAAAATGATTTGTTAAGAATGTTGCCATAAGAACCAGCACCCAGCCTACAACGAACAGCCCCCATAAAACCCTTGCTATCATAGGGTTTTCAACTTGCCAAACAAGCCCTGCCATCGGCTGCCAATAATACATTAAGATGGCCAGAACAATGGCCGACACCAAGCAATAGGTGCTTCGTTCAACGTGGTGCGGCACCACCGAGGCAATCATATCTTTAAACCAGCTTCGCGCCATTACGCTGTGTTGAATTCCCCATAGCAACATCAAGCTTATATTAACCAAGAGGGCATTTTCAGAATAAACATCAACTTCCGATGAAATAGAGATAGGGACAAACACATCACCGACAAAGCCCATGAAATAAACAAATACGACAAAAAACGCAATGTAGCAAAATGCCCCATAAAGCATGGTGAATAATCGCATACTCCCTCCTCAGTTTACTCTTATTATTTTCTTTACAAGACGACATTACAGAGGCCATTATAAAATTTCAAGCAGGGCGTTAAATAACTGGGCAAAGCCCCCTCTTATAAAGCAATAATCATTATTCATGATGCAAACGGGGTTGATAACTTTCAACTCCAAGGTGATACTCACACGATAACATTAACATCACAGGTGTCGACTATGAAAACCAAGGCTGCTGTCGCATGGAGAGCAGGCGCTCCACTGACAATAGAAGAAATAGACCTCGAAGGGCCTCAGCAAGGGGAAGTGCTGATTCGGCATGTTGCGGCGGGGGTCTGCCACACAGATGCATTTACTTTATCTGGCGAAGACCCAGAAGGAATTTTCCCTGCCGTTTTAGGACATGAAGCAGGCGCCATTGTTGAAGAGGTTGGTCCCGGTGTCACCTCGGTTAAAGCCGGTGATCATGTCATCCCGCTATACACACCCGAATGCGGGCAATGCAAGTTTTGCACGTCGGGAAAAACCAATTTATGCCAAGCCATTCGATCAACCCAAGGGCAAGGGCTTATGCCGGATGGGACCACAAGGTTTTCTAAAAATGGCCAGCCGATCTATCACTACATGGGCACCTCTTCCTTTGCGGAATATACGGTCTTGCCGGAAATATCGCTCGCCAAAATAAACAAAGCCGCTCCCCTTGATAAAGTCTGTTTACTGGGTTGTGGGGTAACAACCGGCCTCGGCGCCGTACTTAATACGGCTCAAGTAGAGCCCGGCAGCACCGTTGCTATTTTTGGCCTTGGGGGTATTGGCTTAAGCGCTATTCAAGGATCGGTGATCGCGAACGCCTCTCGCATTATCGCTATTGATATCAATGAAGAGAAATTCGAACTGGCCAAACAACTCGGCGCCACTGATTGCATTAACCCAAAAGACTTCGACGCACCTATCCAGGATGTCTTAATCGACATAACCGATGGTGGTGTTGATTATTCCTTTGAGTGCATCGGTAACGTCAATACCATGCGTTCTGCCTTAGAATGCTGCCATAAAGGCTGGGGCGAATCCATCATCATTGGTGTTGCCGGGGCCGGACAAGAAATATCCACTCGTCCATTTCAACTGGTGACAGGGCGAGTTTGGCGTGGCACTGCTTTTGGAGGGGTTAAAGGGCGCAGCGAGCTACCCGGCTACGTTGAAAAATACCTTAACAAAGAAATTAAAATTGATGAAATGGTGACACACACTATGGGGCTTGAGGAGATCAATCGCGCCTTTGATTACATGCATCAAGGAAAAAGCATCCGCTCTGTTATCATTTATTAAACGTTTTCAGCTCAAACCCGTTATTTATTATGAATCATCTATTAAAACAAACTATTCAACGTATCGATCAAGCAAATGCAGATGACCCACATGATGGTGTTGAATTACTGTATTCAAAACGCATGCTCGATACCCTGCAAACATTCGACCCTAATGCGTCGGACCCATTGACCTTAGCCTGCTATGCGCAACACGTATGTCGCTGGAAACTCAACCGCAAAGACTTCCCCACCGGGTTACAAGGCTATTTGAAATGGCGCTCTGATTTAGCAAAACTGCACGCTAAGATTCTGGCCGACGCCATGCAAGCCTCTGGCTATGACGAAAAAACCATTGAACGTGCCAGCAATATTATTCAAAAGAAGAAATTAAAAACAGACCCTGAGGCACAAACACTTGAAGATGTTTCCTGTCTGGTTTTCCTTACTTACTACTTTGAGCCCTTTGCCAGCAAACACACCGAAGAT
>Ga0181569_10001723_pt1 | contig 17222 bp, 14 predicted proteins | sample 101ome_19_FD_132452 | JGI IMG/M metagenome (GOLD analysis project Ga0181569, IMG submission 132452) | Coastal salt marsh microbial communities from the Groves Creek Marsh, Skidaway Island, Georgia - 101405AT metaG (megahit assembly) | ecosystem: Environmental > Aquatic > Marine > Intertidal...
GAAGCTCGGCCCGGCGCTCGGCACCGGCAACACCATCGTTCTCAAACCCGCGTCCGATACGCCGCTGTCGGCGATGGAACTGGCGCGGATCGTTGACGAATGCGGTTTCCCGCCCGGCGTGGTTAACATCATTTCCGGCCCCGGCGGCAAGATCGGCGAAGTGCTGACCACCCATCCGGACGTCGACAAGGTCGCCTTTACCGGCTCGACCGAGGTCGGCAAGGACATCATGGCCAAGGCGGCGGGCACTCTGAAAAAGGTAACGCTGGAATGCGGCGGAAAGTCCGCGAATATCGTGCTGCACGACGCCAACTGGGACATCGCCATCGACGGATCGATCTTCGCGTCGTTCTATCATCAGGGGCAGGTCTGCGAATCCGGCACGCGGCTGCTGCTGCCGGCCGACCAGCATGACGATTTCGTCGCGCAGATGGTCGCCAAGCTGAATTCACTACCGATGGGCGATCCGCTGGATCCGGCGACCAAGGTCGGTCCCGTGGTGTCGGAGAGCCACATGAACACGGTTCTGGAGTACATCGAAAAGGGCAAGGCCGAAGGCGCGACGCTTGCGTGCGGCGGCGAACGGGCGACCGAAGGCGATCTTGCCAACGGCTACTTCATCAAGCCGACCGTCTTCACGGATGTCACCAACGACATGACCATCGCGCAGGAGGAAATCTTCGGTCCCGTGCTGTGCGTCATGAAGTACCAGGACGAAGACGAAGCGGTGAAGATCGCCAACGATTCCATCTTCGGTCTCGGCGGCGGCGTGTGGTCAGAGGATATCGACCGTGCCCGCGCGGTGGCCGGCCGGATGCGCACCGGGACGGTCTGGATCAACGACTGGCATCTGCTGTCCGAGCAGATGCCGTTCGGCGGCTACAAGCAATCCGGTATCGGCCGCGAATTCGGCGAAGAGGGCATGAACGAATACACCGAGGTGAAGGCCCTGCACGTCGACGATGCCAAGACCCGTGAAAACAAGCCTTGGTACGACATGCTGGTGCCGCAGGACGCGGCAGAATAGTGCGGACTCAATCTCTGTCGCCTGACGGCGACGTACCTTCTCCCTGACCCTCTCCCTGCAGGGAGAGGTAATTCTGTCGGTTTTCGTCCCCTCGCCCCTTCGGGGAGAGGGTCAGGGAGAGGGGTAAAACAGGGAGAACGATCATGATCAATGCAGCCATTGTCGGCATGGGCCGATGGGGACAGACGCTCGTCAACTCGGTCGCCGACGGCAGCGACGCGATAAAGATCGTCGCCGGCACGACGCGTACGCTGTCGAAGGTGGAAGACTATGCCGCCGAGAAGAACATCCGGCTGCATGCGACGTATGAGGACGTGATGGCGGATGGCGATGTCGATGCCGTCATCCTGGCCTCGCCCCATAGCGTCCATTTCGATCAGATCATGGCGGCGGCGGACGCCGGCAAGCACGTGTTCTGCGAAAAGCCGTTCTGCCTGACCGGCGATCACGCGAAGACGGCGCTAGGTGCGCTGGCGGCAAAGGGTCTGAAGGTTGCAATCGGACATAACCGGCGGTTTTCGCCCAACGCGGTCAGGCTGAAAGAGATGATCGACAGCGGCGATTTGGGCGACATGATCCAGATCGAAGGCAATTTCTCCGCCAACATGGCCGGCTATTCCGGCGAATGGCGCGATAGCCGGGCGGAAAGCCCGGTCGGCGGGATGACATCGCTCGGCATCCACGCGGTCGACATGTTCGTCAATCTGTTCGGCCGGGTGTCCAGCGTGATGACGGTAAGCCGCCGGGTCGCGATCCCGTTCGATATTGACGATGCGACCGGCATTCTGATGGATTTCGAAAGCGGTCAGATTGGCTATCTCGGTACCGTCGCCGCGACCGGACATCTCTGGCAGGTGCGCACGTTCGGCACCAAGGGCTGGGGCAGCATCTACGGGCATGACCGGTTCGACGTGGTCAAAACCGACGGCACGAACGAATCCGAAAGCTGGGACGGGTACGAATACCCGGGCATGGCGACGATCAGGGACCAGATGGAATGTTTCGCCCGCGATTGCGAAGGAGGCGATCCGTTCCCCGCGACGCCCGACCAGATCTTCCACGCGACGCAGATCCTCGAAGCGATTATCGCATCGGCGGAGACGGGCGAACGCGTGACCGTGGGGTAGCGCCGCCCGCACTCACCCGATCGTGAAGATTTTTTCATTGTCAGGCGGACCGCGAACGGGCGATTTTTCACGCATGCGTTCGGGAGTATGAAGATGAAAAATCGCAGCCGGGTCTTTACCGGATCGTCGAGAATTCCCCAGATACTGTTGATGTCGGGTCTGGCGCTTGCGATCGTCGTCGCCGGCACGATTTATGCTTCCGCCAACCCGACCTACTGGAAACTTGAATGGCCGGACACGGATTTCTCCAAATCCTCGGTCGATTTCGGGTCTATCATGTCGGGCGGCCCGCCCAAGGACGGCATTCCTTCCATCGACAAGCCGACATTCGTGCCGCAGGCGGATTATAAGGACGCCGCCGAAACGGAACCGGTCATCACCTTCGCGCAAGAAGGCGACGCGCGCGCCTATCCGTTGCGCATCCTCATGTGGCATGAAATCGTCAACGACACGGTCGGCGGGATTCCGGTCTCGGTGACGTATTGCCCGCTGTGCAATTCGTCCATCGTCTTCGACCGGCGGATGGATGACAGGATTCTGGATTTCGGCACCACCGGCAAGCTGCGCAACTCCGACATGGTGATGTACGACCGCCAGACCGAAAGCTGGTGGCAGCAATTCACCGGCACCGGCATCGTCGGCGAGATGACCGGGAAAGAGCTCGTCATGCTGCCGGCCCGGGTCGAGAGCCTGGCGAAGTACCGGAAACGCTATCCCGACGGCAAGGTGCTGGTGCCGAATGACGAGAGCTTCCGCCCGTACGGCAGCAACCCCTATCTGGGCTATGACACCTCGAAGCGGCCCTTTCTCTATCGCGGCGAATTGCCGACCGGGATCGCGCCGCTGGCTTATGTCGTGAAAGTCGGCAACGAAGCATGGCCGCTCGAAAAACTGAAGAAAGCCGGCAAAATCACATCCGGTCATCTGGTCCTGACCTGGGAGAAAGGCCAGAACTCGGCCCTCGACATGCAGGCGATCTCCGAAGGGCGCGATGTCGGCAACGTCGTCGTCCAGCGGAAAACGTTTCAGGGGATGAAGGACGAGGTCCACGATCTGACGTTCGCCTTCGTGTTCCACGCTTTCGTGGAAGGCGGGACGTTGCACCGTTAAACCCCGCCCTTGCGGGGGCGAGGATCGACATGCCGCGGTTCCGCCAAACACCTGTGCAAAACGCGTCATGCAAATGACGCAGTGGATCGCATATACTCCATCTTCGAAAATCCCGAGGACCCCGCCCCATGCCGCTCGATATCGCCTATTCCGTCTGCCCGCACGACTGCGCCAGCGCCTGTACGCTCGATATCGAACTTGAATCGCCGCAGAAGATAGGTCGGGTACACGGCTCGGAAGCCAATACCTACACAGCCGGCGTGGTCTGCGCCAAGGTCGCGCGCTATGCCGAACGGGTGCATCATCCGGCCCGGCTGACCCAGCCGCTGCGCCGCAAGGGCGCCAAATCCCCAACGGCCACCATCGACGATTTCGAGGCGATCTCCTGGGACGACGCGCTCGATATCGTCGCCGAGAACTATATCAGGGCGGCACAGGAGCACGGGCCGGAAACCGTCTGGCTCTACAACTACGCCGGTACCATGGGCAAGGTACAGCGCGACGGGATCCAGGGCCTGCGCAATGCGATGGGGTATTCGCGGCAGCACAACACGATCTGCTCGTCGGTCATGCTGGCCGGGATGATGGCAGGCGTCGGAGCGCAGAAGGGCTGCGATCCGCGCGAATTCGCCGAGGCCGACCTGATCGTTGTGTGGGGATCCAACCCCGTTTACACCCAGGTCAACCTGATGACCCATATCAGCCGCGCCCGCAAGGAGCGTGACGCCAGGCTGATCGTGATCGATCCGTACCGGACGCCGACGGCGCGCCAGGCGGATGTCCATATCCGCCCGAATCCCGGCACCGATGCGGCACTGGCCTGCGCGGTCATGCACGTGCTGTTCCGCGACGGCCATGCAGACCGGGACTACATGGCGGATTTCACGAACGATGCGGATGCGCTGGAAGAACACGTGCAGTCGCGCGATCCGGCCTGGGCGGCGGAGATCACCGGCGTGCCGGTCGATGTCATCGAGGCGCTGGCAAAAGAGTACGGCACGACCGAGCGGGCGCTTATCCGCATGGGATACGGTTTTTCCCGGTCACGGAATGGGGCGTCGTCGCTGCATGCGGTAAGCTGCCTGCCGGCGGTGCGCGGCGCGTGGAAGCATCAGGGCGCAGGTCTGTACGGCTCCGTCGGTCAGAATTTCAGCCTCAACACATCGCTGGTGACGGGGATCGACGATCCGGATGTCCGCCGGCTCGACATGTCGAGGCTGGGTCCGATCCTGACCGGCGAGGCCGAGCCACTGAACGGTGGTCCGCCGGTCACGGCGATGCTGGTGCAAAGCTCGAATCCCGCCGTGGTGGCGCCGGAATCGCGAAAAGTGCGCGCCGGACTGCTGCGCGACGACATGTTCCTGTGCGTGCACGAGCAGTTCCTGACCGATACGGCGAAGCTGGCCGATATCGTACTGCCGGCGACCACGTTCCTGGAACACGACGATATCTATACGTCCTACGGCCATCCCTATCTGCAAATGGGGGCGAAAATTCTCGACCCGCTCGGCGAAACCCGCAGCAATCACGACATGCTTGGCGGCCTCGCCAGGCGGCTGGGGGCGGAGCATCGGGCCTTCGATATGACGGCCTGGGAGGTGATCGATGAAATCCTGCAGACCAACGGCTTCGGCACGGCCGACAGTCTGAAGGAGAAGCGCTTCATCGAGATCCGGCCTTCGTTCGAGGAGAACCATTTCCTGAACGGGTTCCCCCATCCCGACGGGAAGTTCCGGTTCAGGGCCGACTGGGCCGCGCAGGGACCCGATCATGCGGCGTTGCCGGATCTGCCGGATTTCTGCGACGTCATCGACAAGGCGGACGACGCGCGCCCGTTCCGGCTGGTGACCGCGCCGTCGCGCAATTACCTCAACACCAGCTTTACCGAGACGGATACGTCCATCGCGAACGAAGAGGCGCCGGCGATCCTGCTCAATCCCGCCGATTGCGACGATCTGGGCGTCAGCGGCGGAGACCGGGTGCGGATCGGTAACGATCTGGGCGATCTGGTCATACGGGCGCAGGCGTTTGACGGGGTGGAGCGGGGTGTCGCCATCGTCGAGAGTATCTGGCCGAACGCGGCCTTCGAGGGCGGGATCGGCATAAATCTGCTGACGAGCGCTGACCCCGCCAAACCCAATGGCGGTGCCGCGTTCCACGACACCTCCATCTGGATACGGTCCGCCTAATCCGCTTGTCGCTCGGCGCAAAAGCCCTATATTCCGCGCCATGAATTCGCGCAGCCTGAACACTCTGGGCCTTCCAAAAGACCCGGCGGATACCCGCGTTGTCGTCGCGATGTCGGGCGGCGTGGACAGTTCCGTGACCGCGGCGCTGCTGGCCGAGGAAGGTTACGACGTTGTCGGCGTCACGCTGCAGCTCTACGATCACGGCGAGGCGGTAAAGCGGGAAAAGGCGTGCTGCGCCGGCCAGGATATTTTCGACGCAAGGCGGGTCGCGGAGGCCGTCGGCATTCCCCATTACGTGCTGAACTACGAATCCCGGTTCCGCGAGGACGTGATCGATGCGTTTGCCGACTCTTACGTGCGCGGCGAAACGCCGGTACCCTGCGTACTGTGCAACCAGACGGTCAAGTTCCGCGATTTGCTGAAGACCGCGAAGGATCTGCAGGGGGATGCGCTTGCCACCGGGCATTACATCCAGCGTGTCGGCGCGGAGAGCGGCGCCGAGCTGCACCGGGCCGTCGATCCGGCCCGGGATCAGAGCTACTTCCTGTTCGCGACGACCCAGGAACAGGCGGATTTTCTACGGTTTCCCCTGGGCGGCATGCCGAAGGACGACGTGCGCGCCCATGCCGACCGGTTCGATCTGCCCGTAGCGGCCAAGCCCGACAGCCAGGACATCTGCTTCGTGCCCGACGGCGATTACGCGTCCGTGGTGGCGAAAATCCGGCCCGGCGCGATCGATCCGGGCGAAATCGTCGATCTCGACGGAAATGTCCTGGGCAGCCATGACGGCATCATCAACTTCACCATCGGCCAGCGTCGCGGCATCGGCGTCGGGGGAGCGGAGGAGCCGCTTTACGTGATCCGGATCGAACCCGATGCCCGCCGTGTCGTCGTCGGCCCGGCGGCCGCGATGGGCGAGACAGTGGTGCGTCTTGGCGATGTCAACTGGCTCGGCGACGCCGCGGACGGGCCCCGGGACGTGACGGTGAAAGTGCGATCGACCCAGGATCCGGTTCCTGCATCGCTCGAACTCGGCGGGGACGGTACGGCGATCGTGACCCTGAACGCGCCTGAACGCGCCGTCGCGCCGGGACAGGCCTGCGTATTCTATGACAAGGAACGCCTGCTCGGCGGCGGCTGGATCCAGCGCGCGGCCTGATTTTCAGGCGTATTTTTCCAACCAGCTCAGGTCGTCTTCGGTTTTGGCGGCGGGCAGATATTCCGCCGCAACCCATCCGTCGTAATCCGATGCGTCGATCGCGTCGAACACAGCGTCAAAATCGATGTCGCCGGTACCCGGCTCATGGCGGCCCGGGGCATCGGCGAACTGGATATGCCCGATCCGGGCGACGTGTTCCTCAAACGTTTCCACGATCGCCAGGTCCATCATCCCCATATGATAGACGTCGAATTCCATCGACAGGTTGGGATGTCCGGCCAGATCGATGATCTCGAACACGCGTTCCGGCGTGGTCAGGAAGAAACCCGGCCAGTCGGTATCGTTGATCGCTTCCACGACGACGCCGACCCCGATCTCTGCGAAGGTTTCGGCCGCAAAGGCCAGGTTCTCCGCCATCACCGCCGCGCATGCCGCCGGATCGCGCGTCTCCGAGGGTACGCCTGCCAGCACATTCACGTTCGAAGGGCGGAGCTTTTCGGCATAGCGCCGTGTCAGTGCCACGGCGTCGCGGAACTCGGCGCGTTTTTCCGGCAAGGTGACATTACCTTCGCCGCCTTGGGGAAAATCTCCGGCGGGCACGTTCAGCACCGACACGCTGAGAGCATGATCGGTCAGCGTGGTCGCGAGGTCGTCCGCATCGAGGTCGTACGGAAACTGCATCTCGACGCAGCGAAACCCCGCCCGCGCGGCGGCAGCGGGGCGACCGATCATCGGGACTTCCCGGAACATGGTGGAGATATTGGCCGAAAAACGGGGCATGCCGGTGTTCCTGTATTGATCCTGCTGTTGTCTACGCCACGGCGTGCCTCGAGTCTTGACGAAAATCGGGGGACGGCTTATATCCTGCGGCCCGTGGCGGGGTAGCTCAGCTGGTTAGAGCAGCGGAATCATAATCCGCGTGTCGGGGGTTCAAGTCCCTCTCCCGCTACCAATTCTCCCCTTGTCGGCCGCCGCCGGGCAAGGGGTTGTTTTTATTCATTTTTTATCGAGGAGAAGCGGCCATGGCGGGCAGAAAGAAAAAATCCACCAAACCGGCCGCGCAGGTTTTCAACGTCGTCTATGAGGACGGCAGCCTGAGCTCCAACAGGCGTATACCCGGCGAACTGCTGGTCGATCCGTTCGGCGCCGAAGACGTGATGGAACTGGCGCAGCGCGCGATCGAAAAACAGGATGCGGAGATCGCCCAGCGATCCGGAATCTCCAAGCCGCCGATCAAGGAAATCACCCGGGCTTAGGGCTCAAAACTTAACTGAGTTCTTTTTTAAGATGATCCGCCAGCCGTAGCGAGAGGGCGAGGATCGTCAGTGTCGGGTTCGCGTAGCCGATGGTCGGAAACACGGAGCTTCCCGCGACGGAAACATTCTCCACATCGAACAGGCGGCAATCGGCGTTCACCACGCCGCGACCAGGGTCGGCCGCCATGCGGGTGGTGCCGGAATGGTGTCGTCCCGGTTCCAGTATGCGCGAGAAGTCGTCCCGGTAGAGATACATCGCCTCGTCGTCCAGCCACGGGGAGGTAAACACGCGGCCGATGCCGAGACGTCCGAACTCCGCTGCGAGCAGCGGCGGCATCTGCGCGAAGGTTTGCCGGTCCTGTTCCGACAGCCGCCAGTCGAGCAATGCCCGGCGCGCGCCCAGTGCGTCCCGCGCGGTATCGAGCAACACACGGCTCGATCTGTTCGGCATCTGTTCGGCTATGCAGAACAGCGCCGGCAGATGGTCCGGCCGCCTTCCCTGGATGACGTTTTTCATTTCCGGCAGCGCGGTGTCGAGGTTGGACAGGATGTTCAGCAGGTGGCTTCCCTGTTCCGCCGTGCGGTTCTCGATGTCCGCGTCGAGCGCTTCGTACACCGCGCGGATGCCCTCATCGGCGGTTTCCCAGTCGCCGCGAAGGAAGATCGCCGCTCCGCCGGTCCGGTTTTTTTTCTGTGCCTGTTCGGATGCGCATATCGCCGCCTGAAACGGGACGGGTTCGTCCCCGTATAGCGGGTGCGCCGGGTTGTCGGGCGTAATCTGGGCGAATTGCGCCATCAGACGGTCGGGGCGTTCGGAGACCAATAACGACCCCACCGTATCGTATAGATGATCCAGGAAGTACCGCCCCACGAGATCGCGGCCGTTGCCGACCCCGCTTCGGGCGACATCGTCCGAGGCGAGCAGCAATCGCGCGTTTTCGATGCCGCCGCACGCAATGACGAAATGCCGGGCGCGGATGGCGGCTTGCTTTCCCGAGAAGGATTTTACCGTGACCGTCTTTGCCGAGCGGGCGTTTTCCGCGAGATCTATATTCATGGCGTTGGCGCTGAAAACGACGTCGATATTCTGTGCGCGCCGCAACGTTTCGCCGTACCGGTCGCCGAATCGGGTCGGCGGGCTGAACTGGTAGAACCGGTTCCGCAGGCGTCCCGGATCGAATGCGTGACGATCGAGTCCCAGTCCGTTCCAGAGGGTTTCGTCGTAGACGTAGGGGCCCGCCTCGCAAAGCGCCTGAGCCCGGGGGTAGAAACGGCTGAGCTCGTCCCAGTCGATCGGCCAGCCGCTGTCGGGAACCCAGTCGCGCTTCTCAAGGTCGTGGGGCGTCAACGGGACGCAATAACCGCCCCAGTGATTGGTGCTGCCGCCGAAAAATCGCAAGCGGCTGTGGATCGCTTCCGCGCCGTAATGCACGCCGCCGTCGATGCTGCGGGCGCGTTTCGGGGAGCGTTGGGCCGCGTCATAGAGCTGTTGGCTCGGGTTATGATACTCGGCGGCGCTTTCCACCAGGCAGATTTTCAGGGCCGTGCCGACGAATTCCAGGGCGATGGAGATTCCCGCCGCGCCGCCGCCGACGATGCAGAGATCGTATTGCGAATCCCGCCTGTCCGGAAAGTCGTTCAGGTCGGAAAACATATCAGCCGGACCTGTGTTTCGACGCCAGGAAAATCAGATCCGCCTCGGTGCGGGACAGACGCCAGCCGTCGATGGACACTGTCCTACCGTAATCGAAATCAGTTTTTATACGGTCGACCAGCATGTGCCGCACGATTTCCGGTTTCTCCGATCCAGTCGCCGCCAGTTTCGAAAGGATCTCCCGTTCGAGAGCGTCGACCCTGCTGGGCGTATCGGATTGCGATCCGACGGCCTCGGCGGTTCGGCGCGTCATGGCGTTGGCGGGAATAATCCCGGCGAGCAAAGTCCCGAGGTCGTGTTGTGGGTATGAAAAGGCGAAGCCCGTCCTGCCAGCCAGCGGAGCAAGACCCAGGCCGCCCAGAAACGCGGACGCCAAGCGTATGAATTTCCGTCTCTTGATATCCCGCAAGGTCAATTTCTACTGGTTCGATTCCGGAGAACGGGCTATGGGTGATTTGTTTTGAGACAAATTCACTTCATGCGCAAGTTGCCAGATCAAACCGGTTCCGACAGCCTGCCGGAACGACGTTCGCCATTTACGCGCTTGCGACCGCTACAGTTGGGATTCTTCGGTCCAGTATCCCCAGATTGCGCGAAACCTGCCGCGATCTTTCCGCCGAACTCGACGTTGGCGGCTGAGACAATCCGTTCAATCTGGCGACCTACGTACTCGACATCATGCCGTATAAGTCGCGGAGAACCCACGAAGCGCCGGAGATTTTCATCAAGGACCGGTTCTGGCGGTGGCGTATGATCGGCGGGCATCCGCCCGAGATCGGGTTTCCGCACCATCGCAGGCTGTGCGAACTGAATGACGGCGAACTGCATTTCTATCAGAAGGATGCCCACATCGGGCTCGAGCGGCGGAACTGTAATTCGAGATCGGATCTGGGACGGAAGAAAATGACGGAAAGCGAAGCCGGGTTCGGGATTTTCCGGACCGATACGATTGCCGCGCGAGAGATCATCGTCACCTCCGACACGCTGCTGGCGGAGAAGCGCGCGCAGGTTCTCCAGCCACTGAGGCAGGCCTGATATGCGGGGCGTATTAGACAGGCTGGTCCGGCCGCTCGGATATCGCGTCGTCCGCCGCCGGCCGAAGCTGGATCCGGATATTGCGACCGATGCCGATTTCATGCGCATCTACGAAACCTGCGATCCCTTCACGATGACCTCCATCGAGCGGATGTACGGGCTGTACAAAGCGGTCCGCTACGTCGTCGAACAGGATATTCCCGGCGATATCGTCGAATGCGGCGTCTGGATGGGGGGCAGTGCGATGGTCGCGGCGATGACGCTGGATCTGGTGGGCGATACGTCGCGCGATCTGTATCTCTACGACACATTCGAAGGCATGACGCCGCCGACCGATCACGACGTCAATCACGAGGGTGTCCACGCGAATGATTTTCTCGATCCGGACGACCGGGTCGACGGGGAATCGAATGTCTGGGCCTATGCCTCGCTGGAAACCGTGCGGCGCAATCTGGATCACACAGGCGTCGCCCGCGACCGGTTCCACCTTATCAAGGGCAAGGTCGAGGATACCATTCCCGACCGGATGCCGGATGCCATTTCCTTGCTGCGTCTCGATACCGACTGGTACGAATCCACGGCGCACGAGCTGAAACATATGTATCCCGCGCTGTCGACCGGCGGGGTGCTGATCATTGACGATTACGGCCACTGGCGCGGATCGCGCGAGGCCACAGACGAGTACTTCGCGGCCAATACCGGTGTTCTGCTGAACCGGCTGGATTATTCCGGGCGGATTGCCGTCAAGCGCTGAAGACCGGGCTCCTATCCCCGTTTCGCCGCCTGTACGACCCGCTCCAGGTAGTCCAGAAACGTCGATCTGTCTTTCTTGCCGAACGGTTTCGGGCCGCCGGTGATCTCGCCCGACGAGCGCAGATCCGTCATGAGGTTCCGCGTCGCCAGCACGGCCCCTATCGAGCGTTCGTCCAGGACCTCGCCATTGGGGCGGATGACGCTTGCGCCGTTTTCGATACAGCGCGCCGCCAGCGGGATATCGTTCGTGACCGCGATGTCGCCCGCGCCAATACGCTCCGCGATCCAGTCATCGGCGGCGTCCGACCCCTGGTCCACGATCACGGTGGCGACCAGCGGATGCGGGTTCGGGCGTATGCCGCCGTCGCTCACCATATGAACGGCAAGCCTGTGTCTGTCGGCGACCCGGACGACTTCTTCCTTTACCGGGCAGGCATCTGCATCAACGTATATTTCGGTCATCGGGGACGCTTTGTGAAACCGTTGCGAACCGCGCTATTATGTCATATCGGGATCACCACAAGAAACGTAGGGGAGACGGCACACAATGGCCGGGACGAAGGAATACGATTACATCATTGTGGGCGCGGGCAGCGCCGGGTGCATGCTGGCCTACCGGCTGGGCGCGGATCCGAACAACCGGATTCTCGTCCTGGAAGCGGGCGGTCCCGACACCGATCCCTTGATCCACATCCCGCTCGGGCTCGGCAAGATGCATGACAAGCGCGCCCATGACTGGGGGTACGACGCCGAGCCCGAACAGCGACTGAACGGCCGCGAAATCGAGGCCATGCGCGGCAAGGTGGTCGGTGGGTCGTCGTCGATCAACGTCATGGCCTATGTGCGCGGTCATCGCGGCGATTACGACCGATGGGCCGATAACGGCGCCACGGGCTGGTCCTATGCCGACGTGCTGCCCTATTTCCGCCGAATGGAGTCCTGGCAGGGCGGTGAGGATACCTGGCGCGGCGGCGACGGGCCATTGAACACCCAGTTTGCGAAGTCGCAGGACCCGCTTTGGGACGCCTGGATCGAAGCCGGCAAGGCTACGGGGATCGGCTACACCGAAGACTACAACGGCGAAAAGCAGGAAGGGCTGGGGCGCAGCCAGTCGAACATCCGCGAAGGCCGCCGCCACAGCGCCGCGACGGCGTTTCTCCGTCCCGCCATGCGTCGCGGCAATGTCGATCTGCGGGTGAACACGCCGGTCAGCCGTGTCGTGATGGACGGCAAACGCGCCGTTGGCGTGGAATTCATTCGCCTCGGCCGGCCCGAAACCATCCGAGCGGCGAAGGAGGTCGTTCTCTCGGGCGGCGTGTTCAATTCGCCGCAGCTGCTGATGCTGTCCGGCATCGGTCCGGCGGATCACCTACGCAGCGTCGGGATTGAGCCGCTCATCGATTCTCCGTATGTCGGCAAGAACCTGCAGGATCATCTCGCAGTCCAGCCAACGGCGACGCGTCCCGATCCGGGGCCATTCCGGGCGGAGATGCGTTTCGACCGCATGGCGACGTCGATCGTGCGCGCGCATCTGTTCGGTACCGGTCCGGCGACGGTGCTGCCGGGCGGGCTGCACGGGTTTCTGAAAACAAAATCCGGACTGTCGGCCACAGATATTCAGTTGCTGTTCCGCGGCGCGCCCGGGAACGCGCATCTCTGGTTCCCCGGCGTCAAACGCCCTTATCTAGACGGATTCGGGCTTCGTCCGGTGCTGCTGCATCCGGAAAGCCGCGGGGAAGTACAACTGCGCTCCGCCGATCCGTTCGACAAAGTCCGCATCATCCAGAATTTCCTCGAAATGCCGAACGATCTGGAGACACTGCGGACCGGTGTGAAAATCGCGCGCGACCTGCTGCACCATTCGGCGCTGGACAAGTTTCGCGGCGTCGAGACGGCGCCGGGCCCCGACGCCAAGACCGACGACCAGCTCGACGACTGGATCCGCCGCACGGCCATCACCGCGCATCATCCGTCCTGTACCACGCCGATGGGCGACAACCCGGAAGCGGTCCTGGATACCGAGTGCCGGGTGAAAGGCGCGGAGAGTCTCCGCGTGGTCGATGCCTCGGCGATGCCCGACCTGGTATCCGGCAACATTCATGCCGCCGTGCTGGTGATCGCCGAAAAGGTCAGCGATCATATGCTCGGCAAACCGTATCTCGCGCCTGCGACCGGCGCCTGAACCGTCACGGTTGCTCAGGGAAATCCGGCACCCGATTGCCCGCATATCGGATAGTGGTGTGATTTTACACTTACGGAAAAGGTGGTAGTTTTCCGTTGGACAGTTTGGGGTGTGCCGGTCGGAACGATTCAGGTCCGGCCAACAGCGCTTTCCGGGCCCAGTGTGCTTGCTTCGCTAGCGCGGTTCCATCAGCGGAGCATGATACATACAGCCATCTACCTGACGTCCGGAAAGAGAAGCCCCCAGACCTGATTTATTATTTTCGCAATCGGCTGGGAGTTGTTCAGTTTGTCGGGCCTGGCCAGGGCCATGCTCTACTGGCTCTTGCGGCAGGGCAAAACGACACACGTCACCAGCATGTTTTACCTGATGACGCCCTGTACCGCCCTGATGGGGTGGCTGCTTTTCGGCGAAACGTTCGGCCTGCGGGCGCGGCTGGCCTGACCGTGGCTGTGTTCGGATTCTGGCTGGTTTTTCATCCCGCACGCCCAACGGATGATCCTTCGGAAAACGACTCCCGCGACGAAACAGAATGAACAACGGGTTATCCGTGAATCACTATATATGCGGTGCGGATGTATCATTCCCGGTCTTCGCGGAATCGGCTGCCCGGGCAGGTCTTTCCGCTGTCGGGTTGAGCCGTGCCGCGGTCGAGGAGATGAGCGTGGCGGCGCTGAGACGCTGTCTGGCGGATCATGGGCTTGGCGTCTCGTCGCTCAACAGCGTCGGGTATTTCACCCACCCGGATCGTGTATCCGTGGACCGCGGCAATCTGATGCTTATCGAGGCGGCGGCAGAACTGGATGCCGACGTTCTGTGCGTAATCTGCGGCGGGCTGGGCGTGCCGCCGATGCCGTTGGAGCAGGGGCATGCGCTGGTTCGCGACGGTTTCGATGCGCTTGCCCGGCGCGCCGAGCAGGAAGGAGTGAGGCTCGGCGTGGAGCCGATCCATCCTATGGATATCGGTACGAAAGGATGCGTGAATTCAGTGGCCCAGGCGCGGGCTCTGATCGACGGGTATCCGTCAGCCGGGCTGATTCTCGATTTCTATCATTCGTGGTGGGACCCGGATATGACGGCCATTATCCGGGATTTTCCCGATGACGTGGTGCTCGTCCAGCTATGCAACATCCGGATGGACACGGGTGTCCCCGTCGGGCGCGAAACGCTTGCCGCCGGGGATATCGATGTCGGCGCGCATCTGCATGCGGTCCTGGAGGCGGGATATCGCGGCATTTTCGAACTGGAGATCTTCGCGAAAGACATACCGGGGCGGGACCCGTTGAAAATAGTCGCCGGGTTTCCCGCTGATATATCGGCGACGATGCCCGCGGAGAAGGACATCTAGCGCCGACGAGCGGTCCCCTTGCCTGATTGCGGTCGATGGGAAACAATCGCGGCCAGCAGGAGAGAGGCGATGGCGACCAACACAATGAATTCGTTCGATGTCGGCGGCATCCGGCTTGCGCGGCCGTTCAAGCTGCGCCGGCTGGGTCATTTCGGTTTTTACGCAAACGATATGGATGCGTCGCTTAGGTTCTATCGCGACCTGCTCGGTTTTCAGGTCACCGATACGCTCGATTTCGCGCCGCGCGCCCGCGATCCGAAGGATATCGAAGGGCTTGGCGAATCCCGCGGCTTCTTCATGCGCTACGGCACCGATCATCACGCTTTCGTCCTGTTTCCGTATCGGGTGCGCAAAGCCATCGACTACAACAACATGCTGGCCGACGGCGCGACCATGAACCAGATCACCTGGCAGGTCGGCAGCCTGCGCGAAGTGCGCAATGCCAGCGACTGGTTCACCGAAGTCGGGGTGAATTTCGGCCGCACCGGCCGTGATATTCCGGGATCCAACTGGCATGTGTATCCGAACGACCCGGACGGTCGCGTGAACGAACTGTTCTACGGTATCGAACAGATCGGCTGGGACGGGCTGTCCAAGCCGCAGAACATGTACGATCAGAAATTCATGGAAGCGCCGGAACTGCCCTATATGCGCGAGGCAGAGGAGGTTCGCATCGCGCGGGAAGCCAACGTCGATCTGGCTGCCGGCACGAACTCGCTCGAACAGGGAGAGGCGAAATTCGACGTTGGCGGTATCATGCTGCCGCGCCCGTTCAAGATCACCGGGATCGGGCCGGTGCGGCTGTTCACCGACAATATTACCGAAACCCTGGAGTTCTATCGCGACCGCCTCGGTTTCGTCGTGACCGAGACCGTTCGCTGGGACGGCGAGGATTGCTACTTCCTGCGCTGCACGACCGAGCATCACTCGCTTGCGCTGTATCCGATGGCGCTGCGGTCGGAACTCGGCCTGACCGAAAGGTCGACGAATATGGCGTTCGGTGTGCGTCTCAACGACTACGCGCAGCTCAAGGCCGCCATAGCCTGGCTGGAGGAGCAGGGCGTCGAGATCCGTTATTTCCCGCCCGAGCTGTTCCCCGGCATGGACTACACCGCCTTCGCCATGGATCCCGACGGCCACGCCATCCAGCTTTACTATCACATGGAACAGCTCGGCTGGGACGGCCGCCCCCGGCCGGTTGAGCAGCGCCGCACCGTCGACAACGACAACTGGCCGGACACAATCGACGCGCTGTCTGATAGCTTTGCGGGCGAACAGTTCATGGGACCCTGGGGCTAGGGCCGGTTCAATCGCGGACGGAAACGGAAACGAATAAATGAAATTCTCCTTCTTCATGATGCCGACGCATCACCCGTCGGAAAATCCGACTCTCGCCTTTCACCGGGATATCGATCTGATCCCCTATGTCGAAAACCTGGGCTACGATTCCTTTCATATCGGCGAACATCATTCGGGTGGCTGGGAAACCATGCCTTCGCCGGAAATGGCGCTGTCGATGGCGGCGGCGAAAACCGGGCGCATCCGGCTCGGCACGTCGGTCATCAACCTGCCGTTCCATCACCCGTTCCAGGTGGCCGAACGGATCGCGTTTCTCGATCATCTTACCTATGGCCGCGCGATCCTCGGCATCGGGCCGTCCAGTCTCGTGACCGACAAAAAGCTGTTCAACATCGACAGCGCGAAGGCGCGCCGGATGATGGGAGAGGCGGCGGACGTCATCGTTCGCCTGCTCGAAGCCGACGAGCCCATCAGCCATCACGGCGAATTCTGGCAGTTCGACGAAATGCGCCTGCAGCTGAAATCCTATCAGCAGCCGCGCCTGCCGCTCGCACTGCCGACGACAGGCGGTGCGGACAGCCTGGATATGGCGGCGCGCCATGACATGGAATTATGGACGCCCTGCGGGCTGAACCGGCCCGGAGAGGGCGTGTTCACGCAGTTCTGGAGCGATTTCGAAGACGCCTGCGGACGGCATGGCAAGACGGCCGACCGCGACAAGTGGCATATCGTCAGCAGTTTCTATCTCGCGGAAAGCCGCGAAGAGGCCTGGGCAGATGTGCGCGAAGGCATCATGCGGGAAACCGGATATTTCCTCTCGATCGGGTTCAAGCCTCTGTACCAGTCCTCCGCCGATCAGCCTGTGTCGGAAATCACGGCGGAGTCCGCGGCGGAACGGCGCGACTGGGTGATCGGCACGCCGGACGACGCGATCGCCTGGATCGAAAGAAAGATCGAGCAGAACGGGAATTTCGGCGGAATTATGCTGACGACCCATGAATGGGCGGGTTCCGACAAGCTGAAACGGTCGCTCGAACTGTTCGCGCGCTACGTCATTCCGCATTTCAACAGCGGGCGGTACAA
>Ga0181569_10001724_pt1 | contig 17211 bp, 16 predicted proteins | sample 101ome_19_FD_132452 | JGI IMG/M metagenome (GOLD analysis project Ga0181569, IMG submission 132452) | Coastal salt marsh microbial communities from the Groves Creek Marsh, Skidaway Island, Georgia - 101405AT metaG (megahit assembly) | ecosystem: Environmental > Aquatic > Marine > Intertidal...
CAGGGTCAACTGCAAAGTTGTGGTTCTGTGATGTGATCTCAATGCGTTCAGTCGTGAGGTCTTTCACTGGATGATTCCCGCCGTGGTGACCGAACGGGAGTTTGATGGTTGTTGCGCCAACCGCTTTCCCAAGTAATTGATGTCCGAGGCAAATTCCAAACATCGGCACTACACCAACCATTTGAGAAATCTCTCGAGCAATTGAATCGAGCATGTTCGGGTCACCAGGGCCATTTGACAGGAAGACCCCGTCAGGCTGGCGAGCAAGAATTTCAGCGGCCGAAGTTGTTGCCGGCACAACTTCAACGGTGCCGAGTGATCCGAGATGATGAAGGATGGTCGACTTGATACCAAAGTCAAGGGCAACGATGCGACGCTCCCCATTTCCCACTGTGTAGGGCTCTGCTGTCGTCACCGTCGACACGAGGTCAACACCATCAGTCCCGGGTTCTTGCTGCGCATGCGAGAGAAGTTCTGATTCTGCGAGTGAGCCAAATGCACCTGGGATGGCGCCATGCTCACGAAGAAGCCGGGTCAGACGACGCGTATCGATTCCTGCGATACCTGCGAGACCGTGTGCAAAGAGGAATTCATTGAGACCCTGCTCGGCCCGGTAGTTCGAATGACGGCGAGCAAGTTCGCGAATGATGACGCCCCGACAGAACACCCCGCGAGATTCTGCATCATCAACGTTGACCCCATAGTTGCCGATGTGTGGGTAGGTAAACGTGATGAGCTGGCCGGCATAGCTCGGGTCGGTGATGATCTCTTGATACCCGGATAACGCCGTGTTGAACACCACCTCGCCAGATGACACCGGATGATGTGCTCCGATGAGTTCACCTTCGAACACACTTCCATCTGCGAGGACGAGCGCCCCTTCATTAACGTGACCAGCACTCATGCTGTTGCTTTCCCATCTCTTACAACGATTCGACCTTCGTACACCGTATGACGAGCCCGGGCCGCGAGATCCATTCCGATAAACGGGGTGTTTCTACTTCGGCTTGCAAGGGCTGACGGATCAACCTCCCACTGCGAGTCCGGATCGATGACCACAAGGTTGGCCGGCTCTCCAATAGCAATCGGTCGGCCATGTCGGTCGTCGATGCCCGCAATCTTCGCCGGGCGCCATGACATTGCCCCCAACAGGTGCTGCCACGAGCAGTCGAGATGCGACCGAGCCACACCGAGCGCAGTTTCAAGCCCGAGCATTCCCGGCGGTGCTTCATCGAGCGGACGGTCCTTTGCGACTGGAGGATGCGGCGCATGATCGGTGGCGATCGCGTCGATCGTCCCGTCAAGGAGTCCCTTCTTCACCTCTTCAATGTCGGCCATCGTGCGAAGCGGAGGATTGACCTTAAACCGGGTGTCAAATGATGCGAGCCGCTCGTCATTCAAACTGATGTGATGCGGCGTTGCTTCTGCTGTCAGCCGAAGCCCGTCTGCTTTGGCCGCTCTCACGAGCTCGACACTTCGAGCAGTCGAAAGGTGAAGTAAGTGCACCGGCGAGCCTGTGAGCCTCGAAAGTTCAATGTCACGATGCACCATGAGCTCTTCCGCAAGTGCAGGCCAGCCGGGAAGGCCAAGATGCGAACAGCATTCACCCTCATGCATGACTGCACCCTTTGTCAGTGAAGCGACCTCGCAATGTTGCGCCAACACGACTCCAAGCTCGCCTGCATATTCAAGCGCACGGCGCATGAGGCCTTCGTCTTGCACCCCCGAACCATCGTCGGTGAACAGGTGCACCCCTACTGCCGCTAGATCGGCGAACGGCGTGAGTTGAGTGCCAGCACGGCCAATGGTGATGGAACCAGATGGCCGCACATCGCAGAGCCCCACCTCTCGACCACGCTTCGAGACAAATTCGACGACCTCAACGCAGTCTTGCGTGGGGTCGGTGTTTGGCATGGCGACCACTGCGGTGTATCCGCCGAGAGCGGCAGCTCGTGAGCCGGTCTCAATCGTTTCGGCCTCCGGCATTCCCGGTTCGCGAAGGTGGGTGTGCAGGTCGACAAATCCAGGAGCAACAATGCAACCTGCGACCTCGACCAGTTCATCGTCACCGGCAGACAGATCGCTACCGACCTCAGCGATCGTCCCCTCACGCACCCGGACATCGGCACGACGCTCCCCCGTCTCATCGATGACGGTTCCACCGGCGAGAACCATGTTGTGTTGTTGCATCATTCCTCTATTCCGCCCGAGCCAAGGAGTTCGAAGAGCACCGCCATACGGGCAGCGATGCCGTTGGTGACCTGATCAAGAATTGTTGACTGGGGTAACTCTGTCGGGTCGACCATCATTTCAACCCCTCGATTCATAGGTCCTGGGTGCATGAGCAACGCATCAGACCGCAGCGCTGACGCACGACGTTCATCGAGTGCGAATCGGCGGGAGTATTCACCTCCATCGGGAACGAGACCTGCACCCATTCGTTCCCGTTGCATACGCAACATATAGACCACGTCAACCTCGCCAACTACATCATCGAAGTTGGATGTTGTCGCTACGTCAGAGGTTGGCGGCAAGAGCGTTCGTGGAGCGACGTGAACCACTTCCGCTCCAAGTAATTGAAGAATGTCGGTTGTGCTTCGAGCCACCCGACTGTGTCGGATATCCCCGACAACAGCGACCTTCAGCCCCGAGAAATCGTTCGCAATTCCTCGACGCTGCCGAATTGTGTAGGCATCAAGCAAGGCCTGTGTCGGGTGAGCGTGCCATCCATCACCGGCATTGATAACTGCTGCCGGAGTCCAGCCGGCAACCTGCCAGGGAACTCCACTCGTCCGATGTCGAACCACAAACGCATCGACACCCATTGCGTCAAGGGTTTCGACAGTGTCTCGGAGGCTTTCGCCTTTGTTAACGCTGGAGGAGGAAACTGCAAGCGTCATGGTGTCAGCACTCAGGCGTTTCGCAGCGAGATCAAAACTCATTCGAGTCCGCGTTGAATCTTCGAAGAACAGATTGCAGACGGTCTTTCCTCGCAGGGCCGGCACTTTCGGGTTAGGTCTCCGCCCAACAGCAGCCATGTGCTCAGTGAGGTCAAGGAGTCGATGAATGCGATCGGTGCCAGCCTCTTCGATGGAGCGAAAGTGCAGTGTCACGTGCTCGCCTCTGATTCGATGATGATGACACCGTCGGGTGTCACGTCAACCTCTTCGTCTGAACTGGTCGGGAGATTTTTCCCGATGAAATCTGGACGAATTGGTAGCTCGCGATGACCTCGATCGATGAGCACGGCAAGTTGAATCGCCTGTGGGCGACCAAAGTCGGAAACGGCGTCAAGCGCAGCCCGAACAGTTCTTCCGGTGTAGAGCACATCATCGACGAGCACCACCGTGGCGCCTTGCACTTCAACCGGCACATCTGACGATGTCCCCGGGCTCACCGGCCGAAGGCCGATGTCGTCTCGGTGGAGGGAAACGTCAACGGTGCCGATCGGGACCGGAGCAGCGATTCTTGCGATCTCAGATCCGAGAAGTTGGGCAAGCCAGACGCCACCACGTTGCATACCCAGCAGGACAACTCCGTCAACACCACGATTGCGTTCGATGACTTCGTGCGCCATTCGGGTCACCGCCCGGCGCACATCGTCAGGCCCGAGGACCTGTTTACGGTGTGACATGTTGCTCCTGCCGTGCGGGCCTCACAGGACTCGCTTGACGGCACCGTCAGCATAGCGCATGCCGCGACGTGAGAGAATGTGCGCATGCCGTCATCTGAAAATTCGTTCACACCGATCACCGATGAACTTCTCGGGCACAACCAGAGCTATGCCGATGGCTTCGATGGCAGCCATCTTGAGGTCAACCCAAAACGCCAACTTGCGGTTGTCGGCTGCATGGACGCGCGCATGGACACCTTCGAAATTCTTGGCTTACAGCACGGTGATGCTCACATCATCCGCAACGCCGGCGGCGTGATCACCGACGATGTCATCAGGTCACTGTGTCTGTCGCAGCGATTTCTCGGGACAAGAGAGATCGTTCTTCTCCATCACACCGACTGCGGTCTCATGAAGGTCACCGAAGATGACTTCAAAGCTGAGCTCGAGGCCGAAATCGGCATTAAGCCGTGGTGGGCACTCGAATCGTTCGCAGACCCTCATGCTGATGTTCTCCAGTCGATTAAGCGACTGCAGATGACTCCATTCATTCCCCACAAAGACCACATTCGTGGGTTCGTCTACAACGTCACGTCTGGACTGTTGGAAGAGGTCAGCGCGAACAACACTGACGTTGCGTGACTCAGCAGGTACGCTGACATCCACAATTTAAAAACCTGCGGGGTTGGGTGTAAGTCCCGACCGGCGGTACAGCCCGCGAACCTCTGTTTCGGCAGAGGCCGATCCGGTGAAATTCCGGAGCCGACGGTAAAAGTCCGGATGAGAGCAGGTGAACTGGCAGCAGTTTTTGCTGTTGTCGTGTTGCTTGACCCCGCGCCGCATGCAGCATGACAGAGTTTCCTCACGATCTGGGCGCATTTGACGCCATCTCACCCGGTGATGACGCCGCGCCAATGCGCATCGCCCTTGCTTTGGGGGCGTCGGTACGTACGAGTACTTCTCCGAATCCGTGGGTTGGCGCTGTGGTTGTCGCAGCGAACGGCGCGGTTGTCGGCACCGGGGCCACCGCTCCAGTTGGCGGTTCCCATGCCGAAGTGACCGCACTGCAACAGGCCGGTGATGCAGCACGAGGGGGAACTCTGTATGTCACGCTCGAACCGTGTTGCCATGTGGGCCGCACTCCCCCATGCACCGATGCAGTGATCGCCTCGGGAGTTACGCGGGTCGTCATTGGAATCGTCGACCCTGATGAAAAGGTTGCAGGCAATGGAATTGCGCAACTGCAGGCTGCGAACATCGCCGTCGATGTTGGTGTGAGTTCCGAAGAGATTTCCGAGCAGCTTCGTCCCTATATCCACCACCGCAAAACCGCACGACCGTTCGTGCTTGGGAAAATTGCAGCCACTCTTGATGGCCACACCGCCGCCGCAGATGGATCCTCGCAGTGGATTACGGGTGAGGCCGCCCGTTGTGATGCGCATCGACTTCGAGCAGAAAGTGATGCCATCGTCGTTGGAGCTGGAACGGTTCGTGCCGATAATCCGTCGCTCACTGTGCGCCATGTAGAAGGACGCGACCCCCTTCGAGTCGTGCTCGGCACAGCACCAAAAGAAGCGAATATCCGTCCTTGTCTTGAATGGAGTTCGTCGCTCGAGGAACTTCTCGATGAACTCGGAGCACGAGGGTGCCTACAGGTGCTGATTGAAGGTGGACCAACCGTGCTCGGATCATTCCATACCGCTGATCTCATCGACCTCTGGGCCGTCTACCTTGCACCAGGATTTATGGGAGGAAGCCCTCGCTACCCTCTCGTGAATTCCACGCCGGTGGCATCAATTTCAGAATTCGCATCAGGAAGAGTGCTCGATAGCCGGCACCTCGATGGTGATGTCATGTTGCTCGTTGAACCCCCGCACCGAAACGGAGTACCCACGTAATGTTCACCGGAATTGTTGAAGAAGTAGGAGTTGTCGAATCACTCGAATCGGGTCGCCTTCGGATTGCCGCTTCGACCGTGCTCGAAGGAGTCGGTCTCGGCGATTCAATCGCAGTGAATGGCTGCTGCCTCACCGTTGTCGAATACACCGACGCAATGTGGGAGGCCGACCTTTCAGAAGAAACATTGATACGTACTGCGTTTCGTCAACTTGGAGTTGGAACGTCGGTGAACTTAGAACGAGCCGTCGCAGCGTCACAGCGAATGGGAGGCCACATCGTGCAGGGCCATGTTGATGCAGTAGGAACCATTGTGCAACAGGTACCAGACCTCCGAGTTCGCGTGCCCACCGAACTGACGAAGTACATGGTTGAAAAGGGCTCGGTCACCGTTGACGGCGTCAGCTTGACCATTGTTGACGTGATTGACGATACGTTCTCGGTCGCCGTGATTCCGCACACCGCTGACGTCACCAACCTTGGCAGCAAACAGCCTGACGATCTCGTCAATATCGAAGTCGACGTGATCGCAAAGTACGTCGAGCGAATGATCACCCCTCACCTCAACTCATGAATGGACGCCAATGAGTACTGAAACAACTAACGACACCATCCGTCTCGACCCGGTTGAAGAAGCAATCGCCGCAATTGCCGCCGGAGGCATCGTTGTTGTCTCCGACGACGAGGACCGCGAAAACGAAGGTGACCTCATCATGGCAGCCGATGCTGCCACCGACTCAGCGATTGCATTTTTTGTGCGTTACACCTCCGGAGTCATTTGCGTATCGCTCGACGGAGACCGTTGCGCAGATCTCCGCTTACCGCCAATGGTGCCGCCAATGGCCAACAGCGAATCACAAGGAACCGCGTTCACGGTCACCGTTGACCTGCGTTCAGGCACGACGACCGGTATTTCTGCTGCTGACCGGGCGGCAACGATCACCGCGCTCGCTGACCGTTCGATTCCGGCCGAAGAATTCAATCGACCCGGTCATATCTTTCCGCTTCAGGCACGTCCCGGCGGTGTCTTGAAACGAGCAGGCCACACCGAAGCAGCCTTAGACCTTGCCCGTCTTGCTGGTCGCGAAGCAGCAGGAGTGCTGTGCGAGCTTGTCTCCGAAGATGGGTCGATGATGCGCGGCCCAGAACTTCGGGCATTTGCTGATGAGCACAATCTCAAGTTCATCTCAATCGCCGATCTCATCAGGTATCGCCGCCGTAGCGAGAAACTCGTTGTCAGGTCGGCCGAGGCTCGAATTCCCACTGAATTTGGCGAATTTCGCTGCTATTCATTCCGCAGTCTGTTGGATAACGAAACCCACCTTGCGTTTGTGAAAGGCGATGTCAGCGACGAATCAAGCGATGAGCCCGTTCTCGTTCGCGTGCACAGCGAGTGTCTCACCGGCGATGTCTTTTCAAGTGTGAAATGTGATTGCGGACCACAGCTCAGAGAAGCGATGCGACGTGTTGCAGAAAAAGGTCGCGGTGCGGTGGTCTACCTTCGCGGGCATGAAGGTCGAGGTATCGGTATTAGCCACAAATTGCGTGCCTATGAGCTTCAAGATTCAGGACTCGACACGGTTGACGCAAATCTTGAACTCGGTCTCCCGGTCGATAGTCGCGAGTACGGCATCGGGGCGCAAATTCTGGTTGATCTCGGTGTTCGCTCTCTTCGCCTGCTCACGAATAACCCGGCGAAATTTGGTGGGTTGGAAGGATTCGGGCTGACTGTTGACGGCCGCGAACCAATTCACGTACCGATACACCCTGAAGCCGAGGAGTACTTGAAAACAAAGCGTGATCGCATGGGGCATCTCATCCCTGACGAACTTGACCACATCGAGGATGACTCATGAGTAAGAACTTGACCACAGGCGTCACTCCCGAACTCGACGGCAGTGGCCGACGAATTGCGCTGATTTGCGCTCGGTGGAATGACGTCATCGTCAATCGCCTCGAAAACGGAGCACGCGAGGCACTCGTCGGCGCCGGGGTTGTCGAGGACGACATTGTCTCGATCAAGGTGCCCGGAGCCCTCGAGATACCAATTGCGATGAATGCTGCTCTTGCAACGGGCACCTTTGATGCCGCAATTGCGCTCGGTGTCGTGTTGCGTGGCGATACGTACCACTTTGAGGTGGTCTCAAATGAGAGCGCATCTGGGGTGATGAGAGTTGGGCTCGACTCAGGGCGCGTGGTGACAAATGGAATTCTCACCGTCGATACCGAAGCCCAAGCCGACGAGCGCTCTGTTGACGGCCCAGGAAATAAAGGCGCTGAGGCTGCCGCTGCCGCCCTCGAACTTCTTGCGGTCTGCGAGCAACTGGCTGCGCAATAATTTTGCCCACCCCCATGACGATGTGATCGTTGGGCGGCGAGCGACGTAACATCAACGTCATGGTGCTCCCCCACGAATTCGGTCCGATGTTCGAAGACTTCACGGTCGGCGGGCAGATACCTCCGTTACCTTCGGTAACTCTCACCGAAGGTGATAACACATGGTTCCGCGCGGTCACCGGCGACCAGCATTTGCAGACCGCTGACCGCATGATTCACCAGCAGGTGTCTGGTGGCTCAGAAGCGCTTGCGAATCCTGGTCTCGTCATGCACTTTTCGATCGGGCAGACAACAAACGCCACTCGGCGGGCGATTGCCAATCTCTATTACCGCTCGGTTCGTATTCTTCGGCCGGTGCATATTGGGGAGACGCTTACCACGACGACAACCGTGCTCGGCTTACGAGAATCAGCGCCCAAGGGCGATCAGCACCGCGGAAAGGTCTGGTTGGGTATCACGACCTCGTCAGAACATGGCCCTGTCGTTGAGTATGAGCGCTGTGCACTGATTCCCGCTCGGGCTGGAGGAACAGGTCATGCCGATGACATTCCGGGCCCGTCTGACCCCACTCCTCTCAGCGAACTCATCGGAGCGGTTCCTGACTGGAATCTGTCGACCCTGCCCTCCTCGGATTGGTCGATCGATGAAGAGCGCACCGATCCACTCCGCGACCACATCGATCTCGCAGCACCATTTGCGCGAAGCACCTTCAACCAGGCAGCGGTGCACCGAGACCACACCCTTGGTGCTGGCGGCCGACGACTTGTCTACGGCGGGCATGTGCAAGCTCTTGCGCAAGCATCTCTCACCCGCATTCTTCCAGGACTCGCCCACGTCGTGTCATGGGATGGGTGCGACCATGTCGGCCCTGCATATGAAGGCGATCTCCTTGAGTTCAGCCACCGTCTTGTCGAGGAATTGCCAGTTGGCACTGGCAGATTGCTGCGTTTGGAAGTCAATGGCTCGACGGTTGACGGAGGTTCAGGTCATATTCTTCGCTGGACGCCTGTCGTGTGGGCGCCCTGATTCAGCGATCACTTGATCAGCGTTCGTAAACGCTCACCAAACGACTCATTTGAGAATTCTTGGGCTCGACTGCGGGCCGAGCGTGACAGCCGTGTCCATTCGTTGTGGTCGCTCGCAAGGCGCTCTGTATACGAGATGAGTTCTTCAACGGTTGACCAGTGATATCCATCAATGTCGTGTCGAACGATTTCTACGGGCCCGGCGGCTGCGAAGACGACCGGCACAATTCCCGCCGACATGGCTTCGACTACGGCGATTCCGAAATGTTCAAAGCGGTCTGGGTGGCGGGTGACGTCCTCACCGAAACCTGCCGCATGCCACAACATTGATGCTGTGCCGAGGGTTTCCTGCACGAGGTCTCGGGGCGCATTCACTGCGATCTCTGCCCGCAGGGTGAGGGCCTGCCTGCGGAGGCCTAAGACATATTCGCGGCTTGAGCCATTGGCGCCGCCGATCATTCGCACCGACCATTCGTCCATCGAGTGACGCTCCTCGATGAGCTGCCATGCGTCGAGAAGTACGTCTTGTTTCTTGCAGTGACCAAACGAGCGGTCGAAGAACCGACCAAGTGACATCACCAACGGAATGTGCGCCGTCGGCTCCGCTACGACATCGACCGGAGGGTACAGAGTCTCCGCGTCAACATCCCATAACTGCTTCACCCATTTCGCGGTGAATGCGCTGTTCGCTGCTACCAACGTGTACTTCTGCGCCCACGACACGTCATGCAAGCGTCGCTCGAACCCCGCTCGAACCCCTTCCAAAGGACCCGGCAGAGAAGTGAACGGCGCGAGAGCACGTACGCCTGTCGAGGCAACGAATGAACTCACCTTCCTACGGGTTGAGCGCGGCACACCAGGAAAGTGCACGTAATACATCGATCGCTCACTCTGCGGAATGGCCGACGATAAGTACGTGCAGTTGATGAATAGGTCGAAGCCCGCGCTTGCAGCGGCGGCTTCAACATCGTCGGTCACTCGTTGGTAGCCACACTGTGAAAGGTCGCGTCCCAACCGTTGCCGAGTTGTCTCGATATCTATCAGTTCTGGCCCGAGCAAGGTGACGTCGTGCCCATCAGCAACGAGGTGTTCAGCAGTGGCGGCCGCAACTTGTTCGCCACCGCCATAGGTACTCCAGTACAGGTTGTAGATCGCAATCTTCATCGCCTCACCACTTCCTTCGCTCCCATGTTGAGGCGATCGTTGTGCGAGCGACTGAGGTGCGGTCTGTTCGGCGCGATTTGAGTGCTGCTGGCAACCGTTTCAGAATTGCTCCGAGCACGCGACGTCGATGCGCTGGCTCGGGTCTTGATGGCATTCGGAGGGTTAACGGCCGCTTCACAAGTAGGGCGAGATTCACTCGAACACAATGCCGGAGTTCTCCAGCCAGACCGAGTGCAACGACGCGAAACGGAGCATTTCGAGCCGCGACAAGGAGTCGATTTCGTTCGGTGTGGTAGCGAAATACCGGTGATCCCACCCCACTCGATTGGGCGTGATGATGGCGGACGAGTGCCGTCGGACAGTACAGATGTCGCCAACCCGCTTTGCGGCCTCTCCACGACAGATCGGTGTCTTCGTAATATAAAAACAAGCGAGTATCGAAGACCCCAACGTCGTCGAGGTAAGCCGCACGAAGCAACGTTGCTCCTCCGCACCATGCGAATACTTCGCTCTCATCGTCGTACTGTCCGAGGTCGGGTTCCATGAAGCCTCTATCACCTGCGAACCCATATTCATAAAGTTCGCTACCAACATTGTTGATCACGTCTTCACGGAAATCACCGATAGTGATCTCAACGGTCTCGTACACGGTTTCTCCGTCGCCGCCAATGACAACGTCCACCGAATCGACGTCGGTTTCGAGACGCACAGAAAGTCGCTGCTTCGCATTGAGACGAAGAGAGGCCGTCGCCGTGTCACCGTCGGGCAGCGCGAACCTCACCGTGGCGTGTTGTCGAGACCAGCGCGCTATTTCTTCATCGCGAGCCCGATCAGGGTCAACTTGTCCGTGAAATCCCTCATCAAATTGAACGATGTCATCGCACCGATCTCCGTTGAGTCGGAGAGCGGTGACACATAACCCGAGTTCATCGCGGCGGCGTTCCGCCAACTGCTCGGTAATGGTGATGCGAATTGGGGCATACCGGTCAGCGAACAGCATCTTCGAGGCAACTCCACCAACATCGTCCGCCGATGCCATTGTTTCGGTGAGTTCGTGCAGCCAATTGGGTTCGACTGTTGCGTCATTGTTGAGGAGCGCAACGTAGTCGTACCGCTCGGCCAGTGCGCCATTGACATCATGACGAATTCCGAGGTTGCATCCTCCTGCGAAGCCGAGATTCTGCAGGGGCTCAAGAACGATCACATCCGGAAATTCGTTGCGAGCGCGCTGCGCGACATCATCAAGCGAACCATTATCAACCAACACGATTTCATAGCGGTCACGTGGCCAGTCGACAGCGTGAAGTGACTGAAGGCAGGCGAGCGTCATATCTCCTCCGTCGAAGGTGAGGACGACCACTCGAATGAACGGGGTTGCAGCACTCATACCGTTGAGCCTGTCCTCAACGCCGACTGTTGCAGCAGCCACTCTCGGAGTGCTTCAGCGACGTGCGTTGCAGTCCACTGCATCGCGTGCGATCTCGCTACGTCGCCAGCGTGTTGGGCCGCATTGCCATCGCGGAACGCTTCAACTGCGTCGGCGGCAGCATTGAGGTCGCCGCTGTCGATGACGACTAGGCCCTCGTGTCCTTCACCGTGGGTTGTCATGTCGCTGATGACAGGTACACCGCGGGAAAGCAGTTCACAAATGGCGGCAGACATCTGGCCGGGGTGCCCCTCGCGGAATTGAACCGCACATCGCACATTGTTCAGCAGGCCATCGAGCGCTGAGTCACTCGCACGTCCATGTATTGCCAAACGCTCCTCCACCCCGAGCTGCATCGAATAGTCGATAAGTTTCGTGCGCTGTTCGCTGGTGATCGACCCGATGAGATCGAGATGAAGGTCGTCGCATTTCGCAAGTAATTGAATGAGTTCCTCGGGCCGCTTGTTGTCGTCAACAACTCCAAATGACACGACTCGGTTGCCGCCAACTGCAGATTGCGAGCGAGTCGGGTGCGCCAATGGAATCACCGTTATCGGCGGAAGAGATGCCCCATATTCGGCAGTCAAGGCTTCTCGTCCCTCTTGTGAGGTCACGATGATTGATCGCGCTTCCTTAATTGCCTGTTCAAGTCCGGTGATTCCACAGCGGTGAAGTTCTTCCGGATTCATCACGTCAACCCCGACTGAGTGTTCGACGCCAAGAGCGCTCAGTCTCTGTTGCGCCCAGCGCTCCCCTCCCCCAAAGTGTGAAGGACCGATCACCGCACCGAGAGCAGTAGCTTCGTGTAGCCACAGGTGTGCGTCACCCATTGCCGCGCGTTCGAGACTGACCGCATGATGCTCGGATGATCCGAGGGTGATGACGAGGTGATCGACATCGTGAGACCGAAAGGTTCTACCGATCGACCCAACTCCGACTGCAGCCCTCTGTGTTGCACGCGAATTCAGCCGCTCATCAAGTACTGAACAATCATCGAGAGCGATGACGTCGTCGCCGTGCGGCCAGTGTTCGAGCACCATGTGGGTATACGGACCGATCCCTGAAGCGGACCGCGGATGAGGTGCTGCGAACGCAACTGACCACGGCTTCGTTATTGGTGTTCTACGAGGCCGTGTCGGTTGCTGGAGCGCCGAAACAATTTCAGCACCCACCTGATCAACCGTCCACCGTTGGAGACGTTGCGTCTCTTCGGTCAACACATGCTGACGGAAGTGCGCATCGTTAAGGGCGTGGTCGAGCAGCCGAGCGAGATTCTCGATGTCATAGGGGTCGAAGAGCGCGTCATCGCATCCGGCTACCTCGGGCATCGACGATGTCGCCGAGCAGAGCACCGGTGTCTCGCAGGCAACCATTTCTGCGATCGGCAGGCCGAAGCCCTCTTCGAGCGATGGCATGACACCAAGCACCGCCTGTTGCATCAACGCAACAAGTTCATCATCGGTGACCTCTCCCGTGAACCTGATGTCGCTTCCGACACCTTGATGCACTGCAAGATGATGCCAATGATCAAGGGTGGGTTGCGGTGCTGCACAGGCGACCACAAGTTCGGCGGTGCGCCTTGTGGCTTCAGGGAGCCTCGACCATGCAGTGATGAGTCGTTCAGTATTTTTTCGTTGATCAGCACCGGTCACTGCTACAACGCTGCGGCGCGACGAGGTTGAACTCACACCTGCCGTCAAGCTGGTCGACGAGGCAGCTTGAAACTGTGGTTCTACCACCGCGCCGACGACATCGATGCGCGAACGCTCTACACCAAGTTCGACTGCTGACGTGTCGGCAGTGAACGTTGAGTTTGCACAAAAGCGATCGATCGATCGACAGGTGAGCGTTCGCAATCGGGTCTGTACCCGAGCATGGTCATTGGTGAGATACCGCTCCGGAAACCGCTGAGGAATGACATCGTGCACGATGGCCGCTACTCGCAGGTCGGCTTCCGTCACGATGCTCGGAATCACATCGAGCGGCACCGGATGCAACATCAATTGAGTGCAGATGAACCATGGTTCGTGATCTCTCGAGGCGACAATTACATCGCGTGAAAGTTGCTTGACCGCAACTCCTGCTATTGCATCTTGCCATCGATCGCGCTGCTTCTGAGTTGAGCACAGCACCGCAGTGTCGATTCCGGCCGACATCATCGCTCGCACAAAGCCGATCGTGTAACGACCAACTCCTCTTTCTCCCGCTGTCGGGTGATCGATTACACGACCGTCGACAAGTGCGGCGACAGCCAGGTCGCCACTCATCCTTCCGGTCGTCGCTCGGAGAGCTCACGCATTTCAGCGAGCTGGCGTTCAATGGTCTCTGCGGCGGCAACGGCTGTGTCAGCATCGAGACGAAGGCGGTCGAGGTAACCAAGGAATAATGGAAGTGACGACTCGCTTCCTGAACGAATGTCATGGTTGAGGTTCATCACGACTTCGGCAATTTGCGCGTTTGTGGCTTTCAGTTCGGCCACTTCAGCTCGCAGGGCCCGAACGTCCGAGCCGGTGAGGCGTCGGAAGATTGCTTTGAGAATGCGCACGCTCTGAGATTACTGCGCTCAACCTGCCAAAGATGGACAGGTCAGATGCGTGACCTTCGAGCCCGATAGGTGAAACACATGGAGAACATTTCCATTCCTAGAACGAATGTTTTCCATGTGCTACCGGTCACCGAGCTCTTGCCAACCCTCGGGTTGTAGTTGAGCGGCAACTGCACAAACGAGATCCGCTGAGAAATGACGTGCAGCATCATCTCGAAACCGAACGCTGACCCTTTGCGTTCAAAATTTGGCTGAATCTGTTCGACGACAGATCGTGACATGATCCGGAATGTGCATCCGACATCTGAGAGGTAAATGGTGTTGAAGAGCACCTCAACAATTTTCGCCACCGCCCAATTGCCCCATTTAAGGAATGTGCCCATGTTGGCTCCCGAGAGAATGAACTCCTGAATGGTCCGAGAGCCAAACACCACCTCGACATCCTTGGTGTAGGGCAAAAGTTTCAGTAGGTCTTCGGGGTCGAACGTGCCATCGGGCTCACAGATCGAAATGAGGTCAACGCCAAGCGCAAGCGCTTCGTCAAGCCCGCGTTGAATTGCGGCGCCGTATCCCTGCTCTGCTTCGAAAACCTCGATAGCTCCAGTGGCGGCAACGGCTGGCGACGTGTCGGGATGGGCATTGTTGTTCACGACGATGACATGGTCAACAATGCCGAGCGCTTCAAACCGTGTGATGCATTCAGCGATCGAAAGATGCTCGTTATATGTCGGAAGCACGACGGCAATCGTCTTGTTATTCCACATGCGTGCTCCTTCCCTCACTCGCGTTCACCACAGTATGCCGATGTCGACGGTTGCTTTGCGCAGATACCTCGGGGCGGTAGTTTGCGTGCATGACGATTCTTGTCACCGGAGGCGCTGGGTATATCGGGTCTCACACCGTGCGGCTTCTCCGTGACCTCGGTCGAGACGTCGTTGTGCTCGATTCTCTTGAGCGAGCAGATGAGCGTTCGCTGCTTGGCGCAGAACTTGTGGTTGGCTCGATCGCTGATGAAGCGCTGGTGACAAAGGTCTGCCGTGATCACGAGGTCTCCGCCATTGTTCATTTCGCTGCCTACAAGAGTGTCGGTGAGTCAATGTCGTCACCTGGCATGTACTGGCAGAACAATGTTGCGGGCACTGTTCATCTGGCCGAGGGCGCTCTCGCCGCAGGCGTGCAGCACATGGTCTTTTCATCTTCTGCATCTGTTTACGGGAACCCTGAGACGACTCCGATTACTGAACGCGCAGAGATCCGTCCGGAGAATGTGTACGCCGAGTCAAAAGCGACGATGGAACGGGTGCTCTCGTGGTACGGCGAAACTCACGGGCTTCGCTCGGTGAGCCTCCGCTATTTCAACGCCGCCGGAGCGAGTCTCGATGGAGTTATTGGCGAAAACTGGTCGGTGACGACGAATCTCGTGCCCCTAGTCATGAAGGCCGTTCTCGGTGTTTCAGGCCCGGTGCAAGTGTTTGGGAACGACTACCCCACTCCTGATGGCACTGGCGTTCGCGACTACATCCACGTGGAAGACCTTGCTCGTGCTCATGTTGCTGCCCTTGACTATCTTGCCGCTGATGGTGACAGCACCGCCGTGAACCTCGGCACAGGTGTTGGGTCATCGGTGCTCGACATACTGCACCGTACGGCGGTAGAAGCTGGGCGTGAGGTTCCTCACGAGATGGTTGAACGGCGGGTTGGTGACCCTGCTGTTGTCTTTGCTGACCCCTCTGTCGCCGAGCGTGTTCTTGACTGGACCTCCGAACTCACCCTGGATGACATCATTAGAAGTGCGTATGCGTGGCACGCTTCGCAAGTGTCAAGCTGATAAGGCATTCATCACTGTGATGAATGTTGTGCGGCGCTGCGCTGCCGGCGCCGACTAATTGCGGCATCAAGTGCTCGAATTGCGCCGACGACCCCGTCGATCTGGGAGTACGAGAGGATGAGCACACTGAGGCCGAAAATGAAGTTTGCTCCTCCCCCGATGCCGATGGTTTCTCCAATGAGTGGAAACAACCACAGACTCAAGACGCCCCACAGCGCCCCAACTGCCGATGACAGTCCACCGATGACCGCTGCGGCATAGAGCCGAAGCGCCATGAAAACATCGAAGTCGTTGGCTTGCACAAAGGGAAACAAGATGACGCCGAGCGCGCCAGACACACCTGACAGCGCTGCAGACAGTCCGAGCGCTGCTGACCGTGTGCGAGCAATCGGGACTCCAAAAGTTGCTGCAGCAAGCGAATTATCGCGTTGGGCCTTTGTCGCTCTTCCCCACCGGCTCTGCAAGAAATTCGCAGCGATCACCATGCAAAGCACGATGACGAACATCGTGATCAGATAGCGGTACACAAGATCTTCAATCGGCAACCATGACGGCGGAAGAAGTTGTCGTTCGAGGTTTCGTCCGCTCGGGCCTCCAGTAATCGAACGACACCACCTGGCGAAGGGTGGGAACGCTATTGCGTACCCAAATGACACGAGTGCAAATTGCGAGTCTCGAACGCGAAGCGATGGAAAGCCGAGGACGACGCCGACCCCACCGGTGAACAATGCCGCCAAGGGCAGTGCCACAAGAATTGGTAACCCAAAATCGTCACTAAACGAAACGAGAGCGAACGCTCCTACGCCGACGAAGACCGATTGACCAAGACTGACAATTCCTCCGGCACCCAGCGCCACATTTACTCCGAGCACTGCTAGCACGAGAGCGAGGAAGCGGGCGAAGTTTCTGAGTTCGTTCTGGGTGAGAAGCAACGGCAATACAAGGATTGCGACTACGACGAGAACGCCAAGCAGAAGGCGTGCACCTTTCCTGCTCATACTCGCTCCACCGGGCGCTGACCGAAAAGGCCCCATGGGCGAAACACCAACACAGCGATCAACACAATAAGTGCGGCAACGATTGACATCTCGGTGGGTAAGCCGAGATAGCCCGGAATGAGTGTTTGGGCTTGCGCAACGATGATTCCTCCAACTACTGCCCCTCGAAGCGAATCAAAGCCTCCGAGGGTGACGGCTGCAAGAGCATAGATCAACGTTCGGAACATGAGCGATGAATCGAGTAGCGACATCGATGCCGCAAGGCTGGCAGCCAAGGCGGCAAGTGCACCGGAAATCCCCCAACCGATCGCCATGAGTTTCTTCGGTTGAATTCCAACAAGCACCGAGCTTCCTCGGTTGTCGGTAAGGGCTCGAAACG
>Ga0181569_10001737_pt1 | contig 17162 bp, 16 predicted proteins | sample 101ome_19_FD_132452 | JGI IMG/M metagenome (GOLD analysis project Ga0181569, IMG submission 132452) | Coastal salt marsh microbial communities from the Groves Creek Marsh, Skidaway Island, Georgia - 101405AT metaG (megahit assembly) | ecosystem: Environmental > Aquatic > Marine > Intertidal...
AGGCTCCGATACATCGATTGCGAGAAGTGGCGAGACCTTGCGTCAATCCAATTGGCGAGATGAATTACAGCAAACGGGCATTCGAACAAAAGGTGGACAGAAGATTGAGTTTAGTCGGGTAGAGCCATTGTCAGGTACAAAATATCTGCAAGCAGAGGCGGAAACCATTGACGATGTCCCTAGAAAAGTTCTGGTTTGTTTTGGCCCCGAATACGCACCATTGGAACAACGCCTCGTTGAAGAAGCATGGCAGGAAGCCCGATCATTTAAACCCGATATATTATTGTTTTGTGCGTTTCAGTTTGACAATGAGGCTGCAAAAGATATCGATGAACTAACGCCTGAAAAAGCCGGAATGCAACTTCTTAAGGTGCAAATGAATGCCGACTTATTGACGGATGATTTAAAGAAAAAAAGAGCCAGTAATGAAAGCTTTTGGCTAATGGGTCAGCCTGATGTTGTGGTCCATACCATTAATGATGGCGATGATAAAGGAAAAATTCAGGTGGAAGTTTTAGGCTTTGATTATTATGATCCTCGAACAGGAAATGTGGAAAGTGGCGGAAAAAATAACATTGCAATGTGGCTATTAGATACGGATTATGATGATCGGAGTCTATTTCCATCTCAAGTTTTTTTCCCAATGGCTGGTTCAAAAGATGGGTGGGCGAAATTATCAAAAGATTTAAAAGCTGATTTAGATGAGGATAAATTAAATGCGTTTAAAGGAACCATAAGTATTCCATTTGAAAAAGGGCATAAAATTGCCGTAAAAATTATTGATGATCGTGGAATCGAGTGTTTAAGGGTTATAACATTGTAGTCGCATGTCAAAACAAATTGATAAACTAATTATTAACTCACCATTTTCATGCCCCGAGCAATATTGGCATTATGATCGTGAAACCCGACACTTTGAAAAAATAAATGGTCGTCGTCCGGCTGGTTATGTGGTAGCAACCCCTGGTAACACATCGTTTGATGACCCAGGCCAGTTTATTGAAATTATGATAGTCAATAAAATTCGTGAGCGTGTAAAAAAATGGCGATCCGAAGGATATCCTGGAACAACAAGTATATCAAAGCGTCTGCTTGACCACTGGCAAAATCCTGAAGAACGATTGTCGTTTCCCTTTTTCTTTTGTCAAATAGAAGCCATTGAAACACTGATTTTTTTAACAGAGGCCCCCGAACAAGATAAGGTTGGCCTTGTTATACCATCTGACGGTGGGGCATTTTCAAGATGGTGTAGCAAAATGGCAACCGGTAGTGGGAAAACAGTGGTCATGTCGATGCTAATTGCATGGCAAATACTGAATAAAGTGAAATATCCTAAAGACCCAAGATTTTCAAAACACATTCTTGTGATTGCACCGGGTTTAACGGTAAAAAATCGATTATCGGTTTTAAATCCCAGTGATAATGAAAATTATTATGATGCTTTTAATATTGTCCCATCGGGACTTTCAGAGTATTTGCGACAAGGAAACATTCTGATTCACAACTGGCATTTTTTATCTTGGGACAATGAAGAAAAGCTTGTCAAGAAAAAAACCGTTGATAAACGTGGTGCGAAAAGTGATGAAGCCTACGTTCAAGGTATACTACAAGCATTTCCAACGGAAAAAAATATCGTTGTTATTAACGATGAGGCTCATCATGCATGGCGTATAAATCCTGAACTTAAAGTGAAAAAAGAATTTAAAGATCAACAAGCAGATGCAACCGTATGGGTGGGTGGTTTGGATCGCATTCATCGTGCTAGAAATATCATACGTTGTTTTGATTTAACTGCCACACCGTTTGCGCCTTCTGGTAAAAAAAGCGATGAAGAGGCATTGTTTCCTTGGGTTGTTAGCGATTTTGGATTGAACGATGCCATTGAAGCGGGGTTGGTTAAGACGCCCCGTGTTGTTATTCGTGATGATAGTGAACGAATGAAAGATCTAAAATCTCGACTGTATCACATTTATATGGATAAAAATGTCAAAGATGATATTAATAGAAAGGCCAATGAATCTGAGCCAATACCTGATTTGGTAGCCAATGCATACTATTTACTTGGAAAAGACTGGTTAGAAACAAAGGAAAGTTGGGAAAAACAAGGCCATAAGACCCCCCCTGTTATGATCACAGTAGCTAACAGAACAGAAACCGCAGCACGAATCCGATATGCGTTTGATCATAAGCAAATTTTGATTGAAGAACTTTGTTGTCCAAATAAGACGCTTCAAATTGATAGTAAAGTCTTAGATGAAGCCGAAGCGTCTGGCGAAGAAGTAATAATATCACCGAATGACTCTAAAACACTTAACAAACAACAACGCGCAGAACTTTTACGAAAAACGGTTGATACCGTTGGTCGAGTTGGTGAACCAGGCGAGCATATTCAAAATGTTATTTCTGTTGGAATGTTATCTGAGGGGTGGGACGCAAAAACAGTGACCCATATTATGGGACTGAGAGCCTTTTCAAGTCAGTTACTTTGTGAACAAGTTGTTGGAAGAGGGCTAAGGCGAGTGTCTTACGATATTAACGAGGATGGATTGCTAGAGCCTGAGTATGTGAATATTTTTGGGGTTCCATTTACATTTCTCCCTCATGAAGGAAATGATGATGGGCCACCTGCGCCACCTAAGCCACGGACACGCATCGAATCCTTGCCAGAAAAAGAACGCCATAAAATATCCTGGCCAAATGTGATTCGTATTGATCATATTTATAAAACACATTTAACACTGGATATATCCAATGCACCTGAAATAGAGCTAGATCCTTATAAGAACATTACCCAAGCTGAGTTGGCACCTATGTTGTCAGGAAAGCCAAATGTATCATCACTAACAGATATCAACTTAAAAGAAATATCTGGGCGTTATCGAGTGCAAACGCTCATTTTTGAAACCGCCAAGCGGATATATAACGCAGAAAAGCCAAAATGGAAGGGAACGCCTGAGTACCTTTTAGGGCAGCTTATTAAAATAGTAAGCAACTACATTCAGTCAGATAAAATACGGATAAAAAATGCTTCAAATCAATCTGACGAACTAAAAAAAAGAGTTCTCATTTTATTAAATATCAATACGATCATTCAAACTATATGGACGGGAATTAGAGATGAAAACACACAAAAACTAGTCCCGATCTTCGATACAGACCGCCCCATTCATTCGACAGCTGGAATGAAGCCATGGTATACATCAAAACCATGTGAATGGGCCAATAAATCCCATATTAGCCATATCGTTGTAGATGGTACTTGGGAGGCTAGCGAAGCATATTTTTTAGATAAATCACCAATGGTTGATTCATTTGTGAAAAATGATCATATTGGATTTTCAATTCTTTATAACTACCGTGGTGTCATCCGAAAGTTTTATCCTGACTTTATTGTAAAAATGAAAGACGGAACTTATCTTATTCTCGAAACTAAGGGACAAGATAGCGAGCAAAATAAAGTGAAACGGTCATTTCTTAAAGAATGGGTGGATGCCATTAATTCTCAAGGTGGCTTTGGTCATTGGAAATGGGCTGTTTCATTTCATCCATCTGATTGTGAGCGAATAATAAAAAATACGCCATAAACAACACGTTGACACGAAACAAAAGTTGGGGAGTGGTTTTTTAAATTGAGGCATCAAAGACAGTTGCGTTTAAAAGATGTGGCCGATGCCTTGGGCACATCCAGGGCGTTTATTTCGCAAATTGAATCGGGGAGTAAATTATTTCCCGAAAAATTAATGGAAGCCACCAGTCAATTATTTAATGTATCGATGGATGAAATAGCCAGCCATTTGAATACGGATAAATCGGTGATTAAAATAAAAAAAGCGTTGCGATCCATTAATTTTTCAAATAAAGAGCAGATAACGGCTATTGCTCGAACGTTGAGTGACGAAGGATTGATCGATCCTATTCAAAAAATTGTCGATCTCCATGGCGATGCAAAAGGCAAACAAGAATGAGTACAACATGCGTTCAATTGGTTAGCACTTATAAGCCTATAAAGTAGTTGTTATTTCTGGTATGAGTCGTATTGCAAGGAAAACCTGATAAGGTTAAACCGCTGGCAATCCGACGATATTGAGATGCGCCGAGTAAGCGAGGAATCAAGCAACGAGACTTCAAGTGTTATTCGACCGAAGCCAAAATGAAAACATTGTTAGCAGTGTCCAAAGGCTCAGGATTGAATTTTCTAGTGCAGGGAATATATCGGAGATATTCGACCGAAGCTAAAAATTTAATCCTAATTATTTGGTGGGCGATGAAGGGCTTGAACCTACGACCCCATCCTTGTAAGGGATGTGCTCTCCCAACTGAGCTAATCGCCCGAAAATCAGTAGTGCTGCTAGAAGCAGCAGATGAGTTGATTATAGTAGATTGACATCCAAACGTCTACACTTTATTTTTTAGCGGGGCGTTGGTTCGAGTCATTTCTTGCACAACTTTCGGGGTTTGGTGTACAATAATGTATTCAATTTAATTGGAGGATCTAAACACTATGGCACGAAAATGTAAATTATCAGGAAAAGGTGGAATGGCCGGAAACCGAGTTAGTCACTCAAATAGAAAAACACGGCATGTGCAAGATGTAAACTTGCAAACGACTTGGATCTACGACCCTGAAACAAAACGACGGGTTCGGTTGCGTGTATCAACCAGCATGATGCGGACATTGGCCAAACATGGTAGCCTCTCAGCCTACTTGCGAAAACAACGAAAAAAAACTAAGTAATTGCGTGTTTCGGCACCAATTATCGGTCCGGCTTTACGATACTGACGCTGCCGGCGTCTTATACTTCGGGAGCCAGTTTCGATTGGCTCACGATGCATTTGAAACCTTTATGGCCCAGCACGGTTTTCCTATATCCATTATGATGACCGAGCCGTATCTTCTGGTTGTGCGCCACGCACAATCCGATTACACCGCACCCGTTATACTGGGCGATACCGTAGACATTGCCTTGTGTATTGAACGGCTGGGGCGAACATCGTTTACCTGCCAGTATACATTTCATGTTAAAGAGATCTGTGTGGGGCATGCTAAAACGGTCCATGTGACGATTGATCGCCACACCCGAAAAGCCGTGGCTATGCCCGATGCCATGCGTACGGCGCTGCAATCCTATCGGAGAGACACATGACCCAGCTATTTTCAGAGAATTCCAACCAGGCAGCCTGCGATGCCATTATTTCGTCGTATAACACGCATGGCGGAATTATGGATGATCGCCCATGGCCGTCCAAGGCCATGATTACTGACTTGCTGATGGCTATTCGCACGCTTTTATTTCCCGGATATTTTGAGCAACCCATTCACGATATCCGCACTACAACACTGGATACCCTCGCCACCATTCGGTCTTTATTGCATACCGGCTTGACCGATACCCGGCTGGCCAAAACCAGCAGCCAAGCCCACGCGGTTGTGGATCAGTTTTTTCAGTATATTCCAACGCTCCGGTCAATATTAAAGACGGATCAAATGGCAACGTTTGACGGATGTCCTGCTGCGGATCATCCCGATGAAGTGATTGTGGCGTATCCGGGATTTTGGGCGATTTTAGTGTACCGTGTGGCGCATTTTTTGTACCAACAAGGCGTGGTGTTTATTCCCCGTGTGATGACTGAAATTTCCCATAGTGACACCGGCATTGACATTCACCCCCAAGCGACAATTGGCGGTCATTGTTTTATCGATCACGGAACCGGCATTGTGATTGGCCAAACGGCCATTATTGGCGAGCACGTGAGTTTGTATCAGGGGGTCACGATTGGGGCGCTTCGGATTCCCCGTCAGGGAAATAAAACCAATGAAAAACGCCACCCGACAATTGAAGACCACGTTACGATATATGCTCGGACGACGATTTTAGGGGGCGATACCGTGATTGGCGAACAGTCAGTTATTGGCGGGAATTTGTGGATTACCGAGTCTGTGCCCCCCAAGTCTCGCTTGGTGAATAAGGCCATCCAATGACAATGCTTGCGACGATTTTAGCGGAAAAAAAACGGGCCGTTGCTGAACTTTATCAGCAGCCAGAATGGTTGGCACAGTTGGGCGTGTACCCAGATCCGCCAAAAACCCAAGGCACTGCGTTTTTAGCGCAGCTGAGCCGCCCGGGCTTGAGTTTAATTGCCGAATTGAAAAAAGCGTCCCCATCCCGAGGGGTTATTCGAGATTCGTTTTGCCCAGAAACGGTGGCCCAAGCGTATTGTCAGGCGGGTGCCCATGCGTTATCAGTGCTTACCGATGAACCGTTTTTTCAAGGGTCTTTGGCGTATATGCAACAGGCGCGTGCAGTGGCTACGGTGCCAATTTTGCGCAAAGATTTTATTATTGATCCCATTCAATTGCACCAAGCGGTTCACTATGGGGCCCATGCCGTTTTGCTGATAGCCGCTTGTTTGACCCCGGCGATGATGCATCAACTGGTTGCCGTGGCCAATCAACTGGGATTGTCGGTCTTGATTGAGGTGCATGCCGAATCGGAAGTGACCGCGTTGCAGGGGCTCACCGGGCAGTTCGCTATGGGGGTAAATAATCGAAATTTGACAACCTTTGAGGTGGATTTGCAAACGGCCATTGCGCTGTATGAGCCCATTCGCCAGGCGTTTCCTGGGCATCCCGTAGTGGCAGAAAGTGGGTATACGTGCGGGCAAGAGTTGCAAACAATTGCCGATCTTGGGTACGATGCTGTTTTAATTGGTGAAGGGCTCGTGGACGACACTCGGGATGTGCGCGCCTGGTTTGCCAATCAATCGACGCGTCAAGCATGAAAGTTAAACTGTGTGGATTAACCAATAAAGACGATGCCGTGCAGGCAGCCATGCTGGGGGCCGATGCGCTAGGCTTTATTTTTTATGAAAAAAGCCCTCGGTACGTGACCCCAGAAACCGTGCAGGAGATCGTGCCGTTCTTACCACCGTTTGTTCAGTTGGTGGGGGTGTTTGTGAACCAGTCTCTGGAGCATGTTCATGCGGTGGCGCAGCAATGCCGGTTGGACACAATTCAGCTTCACGGAGAGGAGTCCCCAGCCTATTGCATGGATGTGCATCATCGCGTCATTAAATCATTTTCCGTTCAGTCTGAAGCGGATTTAGATACAATGCCCATGTATCAGGGACTCGTCTCCAGTATCTTGGTGGATACGAAAGTTCAGGATATTCGGGGTGGTACGGGTCAAACATTTGATTGGAGCTTGGCCAGTTTGGTGAAACAGCAGGGCGTTCCGCTTATTTTGGCAGGGGGCATTAATGCCAGCAATATTGAAAAAGCCATCCAGTTGGTATCGCCATATGCCATTGATATTTCATCGGGTGTGGAATCGGAACCTGGGAAAAAAGATTACAATAAAATGAGCGATGTGATACGCTTAGCAAAAGGTAGAGTATGATTATTGCAACACAGATTCGAGAAGGCATGGTGATTCGACTCAATGATGAGTTGTATCGGGTGACTTGGGTGATGCATCGAACCCCCGGTAAAGGGGATGCTTGTATGCAAACCAAACTTAAAAATATAGTCAATCAAAAAAACATGGAGCATCGGTTTCGGTCTTCAGATAAAGTCGATCGCGTGGATGTTAAAACAGAAAGCATGCAGTTTTTGTACAAAGAGCATGATCAGTTTGTATTTATGCATGATGAAACGTTTGAACAGCTGTATGTGGCGGATTCGTTGATTGAATTTGGCGATGACTTTTTGAAAGAAGGGGATAGTTACGCCATTCAAGTTGTGGATGCCATGATTGTGGGAATTGAATGGCCCAAAACCATGGTGTTTGTGGTTACCGAGGCGCCACCAGAAATTAAGCGTGCTACGGCAACATCGTCCTTGCGACCGGTAGTTTTAGAAAATGGAATGACGGTGAATGCCCCCGGGTTTATTAAAAACGGGGATACAATACGCATTAACACGACGGATAAAAGCTACGTTGAACGGGTCTAATGATTCAGTGGCAATCGCTCCATAATTTGGGGGAGATGCTAAGTGATGGGGGACTTGTCTTGGGTGTTGGACTGGGAACATGGGTCGTGACGTGGTTGCTGGCACGCAGTGTGTACCAATGGCGGGGGTCGGCGTTACGACCCGTTATTCGCCCGTTGCGTTGGGTCGCTGTTCTTTTGGTAATGCGGTATGCCGGTGGGTTGTCTGATTTTTCGGGGTATGTCGCTAAACTCACTCCCGGCGTGATGGTGGCTGTGAACATTGGGGTGGCGGTTGCGGTGTATCGGTTGTTGCAATGGATACACCCGATTGCTATTCGGCGGGCTCAGCGTGTTCAAAATGCACAAATGGCGACGTATCTGATTGATACGGGGTCTCGGTTGGCTCGGTTGGGTGTGTTTGTTTGGGTGATTGTGTATGCCCTACATGCGTTGGGGTACAATGTCACGTCGATTTTGGCTGGCTTGGGGTTGGGTGGGTTTGCGGTTGCTTTGGCCGCCAAAGACACCTTTTCCAATATGTTTGGGTCGGTAAATATTGTGGTAGATCAGCCGTTTTCAGTGGGGGATTACATTGTTGTGGATGGAACGGAGGGTGTTGTGGAGCATTTGGGAATGCGGTCCACCCGCATTCGCACTTTGGAAGATTCCCTCGTGACGGTGCCCAATGCCACAGTGACCAATACTAAAATTGATAACCGAGGGAAACGCAATCATCGGCGTGTGAAGCAGGTATTGGGGGTGACTTATGGCACATCGCGGGATCATCTGCAGGCCTTTGTTGAGCAGGTTCGGGCATATTTGGAAACGGTACCGGTGATCCGGGCTGAGCATACCCATGTTCGGTTTTATGGATTTGGGGAGTCGTCGTTGGATATTTATGTGTCGTATTTTCTAACGGTCGGGGGATGGGCGGATGAGCTGCAGTGGCGTGAAGTCATTAATTATGAAGTGATGGCCATTGCTCAGCGCGTAGGGGTGTCGTTTGCGTTTCCATCCCGCAGCGTGTATGTTGAAACCCTCCCTGCTACTTAGCCACGGGTTTGCCAATTCATCGGCGGAATGGGCCGAGTGTCAGGCGCTACTGGGGCCAGTGGCAGAGACCGTATTGCTGGGTGCACACACCGTGACGGAGCATGCGGCTTGGGCGGATCGGTTCCGGAGGAGTACATGGCAGGATTGGGGGCAGCCGGTGGTGGATCGGTATACAGCATTGGCGCAATCGCACCCGGTATCGTTGGGGTTGATTTCAACCAGTGCTTCATTGATATTAATGGCGTTGGCCTCGGGTCAGTTGCAGCCGCTGCCGCAGCATATTGTCCTGGTGGACCCCTTAATTGAGGCACGACATCGGTGGCGATTGCGCACCGTTGGGCTTTGGGGGCCGTTGGTTCGAACGGTGGATTGGACAGCGGGGAAAGCACCTGAAGAGTATGTGAATACGTATAAAACGGTACCGTATGAAGCGTTAAAGCAGTTGCATAAGCTGTGCCAAGGCTGTGCACGGATTCAGACGCTGCCAGCAGTGCCCATGACGGTGTTTGTGTCGCGCCAGGATCCGGTGGTAAATTCAGACAGCACGCAGCGGTTTTTTCGTCGGTATCCGTGGGTTCAGGTGCATGTGCTGGATAGCCAGTTGCACGCTATGGTGCGGTTAAAGGGTCGCCCAAATGTAACGGATCAGGATTATCAAAATCAATCAGCGATTGTCGCTGCCTTGAGGTGTTGTATTCCTGGGGCAACACAATCATAGATTTTTTTTTGTATTTAGTGTTTAATTAAATATTAATGACAACAATAACATTGTTAGATGGTGGCATGGGCCGAGAAATCAAACAACGATTGCCGCAATGGGACCCAGTGTTGTGGTCGGCTTCGGGGCTTATTTATGACCCGGCGTTGGTGTGTACCATTCATCGTGAGTTTATTGATGCCGGGGCTCAGGTGATTACGACCAACAACTACATGGTGATCCCCTATGCGTTGGAGCAATGCAACCGATTGAGTGAGTTTGAATCATTAACGATCATTGCTGGGCGTTTGGCCCAACAAGCCAAGGCCCAATCGGGCCAAGCATCGGTGCGTGTGGCCGGCTGCTTGCCGCCGTTGGGTACGACGTATCGCAGTGATTTGATTGAAACCAACTCAGCAATAGCGGTGGATACGTATACGCTGATGCTGGGGTGTTTAAGCCCGTATGTTGATTTGTTTATTGCAGAAAGTTTGTCTAGCCTGGTGGAGGCGGATCAGATTCTAGCGGCGTATGCTGGGCAGGCCAAGCCGCTGTATATGGCGTTTTTGTTGGACGATGATCATCCCGGTCAGTTGTTGGATGGGACGCCCATTCAGGCCGTGGTGGATACACTGGCAAACGGTCCAGTATCCGCTGTGTTGTTTAACTGTTGCCATCCGGATACGATTTCGGCAACCCTTCGGATGATTCAGAATCCCGCCATTCCATTGGGGGCGTACGCCAATGCATTTGTGCCACTGGTTGAGTCGTTTAATCATGGAGATGCCCGAACCCGCGATGAGTCGGTGACTCCAACGGCGTATTTGCAGCATGTTCGGACATGGTTGGCGCATGGGGTGACCCTGGTGGGGGGCTGTTGCGGGATTGGCCCGGATCATATTCGTGCGATTGCAACCGAATTGAAGGCCTAAGTGAGGATGCTATAGATTCGACGAAATATAGCAATAAAAAGGAGGTAATATTATGAAATTTCGGGATACGCTTGAAAAGCAGGTTATAAGAGAGAGTGTCAAGAATTCCCGTTTTGGGGTGGTTATTTTTCGGATAGAGCTATTCAAGCTCTCAATCGGGTTTGTTGTATAAATAATGCGTCTGATTTCGCTTGGGTATTTGAAAAAAGTGGATAATTGAGCCCAATTATTTTCCCAGCTTCTGACGGCATATCCGTACTTTTTCCCCCATTTTTTATCAAAGGATCCGAGCCCTTCTAAAGCAGATTGTTCAGTAGTTGTCTGATAAATTTGTTTCATGTCCTTACAGAACATTTTTCGATCCGTATGGTTAACAAATTTTGAGCAATAGCGAATATGATGGACAATACAGCGTTGAACTTCAGCCAGAGGAAAGACCGTTTCGATGGCTTCTGAGAATCCAGACAAGCCATCAACACAGGCGATTAAAATGTCTTGAACCCCCTCTGTTTTTAAGCTCAGTTAAAACAGATAGCCAGTATTCCATTGTCTCTGACATTAAAATGGATGGCATCCATATACAAAATTGGGTAAACGGATTGCAACAGTCTCGACTGCCAGGCCTTAATTTCAGGCAGTATCTTGTCCGTAATTTTACTGACCATATCGGCCTATATTTCAACACCATAGATCTCATGCATATGCTGATATATGTCGCGATTGCTCATGCCTTTTCCATACATGGATATTACTCGTTCTTGAAGGTTAGACACATCGCTCTGCCCCTTTTTAACAATGATCGGCTCATGCTCGCCTTGACGATCACGTGGTATTGCTAAATCAATTGGACCAAACGAGGACTTCACTTGCTTCTTGTAACTCCCGTTTCGACTATTGTCCGTGTCTTTTTGGGACCGATCATACTTTCCATAGCCCAGGCTAACATCCAATTCTGCCTCTAATGTTTGTTGAAGAACGCCCTTCATAATATCTTTAACAGCATGATGAATATCCTCTGTTGAGGTAATCTTATACGCATCCATTATTGATGCTATTTGTTCGGGGGTTAATTGACTCATTTTTGTGTCTCCTTTTTGCTTCCATCTGTGGATTTGATGGAAACACTTCAGGTTCCCACAGATCTCACAGATTCTACGACTACGCTTTTAGTTTACACAAAATATATTACACTCCCTTCATCTCTTACCTTTTAATATCTTTTCTACATTACTAAAGACGGTGGTGTCTAGATCTTTAGCATAATTAGAAAGAGCCTGTAAAGGTGTGTATCCATCAGTGTTTATCAAGGATAATTGCTCTGGAGTCAGTTTATTTATTAATTTGGTTGCTACTTTCTCAAAGACGGCTTTGTCTAGATTGTCATAATAGTAAAATAAGGCATGTAGGCACGTGTCACGAAAGCCATTTTCTTGACTAATCAAAATTGAAACATCTGTTTGGTCAATCAAAGACTCCATCTCATCACTGGTTAATGGATGACCGTAGAGTTTAGAACCCTTTTGATTTCGCAATATCAACGATAGTGTGGATTCACCCGCTTCATTCAGTTGATTGGCTAAATCGTTTGTGATGGCATCGGTCCATGAGCCCTGAGCCTCAGGATTTCCCCCGACTAAATATAAATATAGTTTTGGAATCCCATAGGTATCAATTGAATCCTTCATTGATAAATTGTTAATTTCTGATTGTGATAGCTTTTTTGTAAATAACTTATTAAACTCAATATGTAATTTCTCCACTTTTTCTTTGCTTACATCATCAATATTTAAAATTACTTTTCGTTTATTATCTGGATCTAACAGACTCATCAAGCATCTGTTCACCATATACATAATATCTTCAACATCACCTGGGGCATGTAGCAAAACTGTTCCTTTATTATATTTTGAATACGTACATACTCTATGGTAAGAGCTTCCCAGCCCAACTTCACTAATATCACTTGGAGGGATAACGTATCTGCCATTCCCCCCTCTTGCGATTACTTTTAATTCCCTCAAAGAAGTTCGCTTACTGTTAATGATGTCCAGTTTAGCTGAAATAGCATTCCAAAAAGCAGTCTTATCGGACTCGTTTTTACCATATACATCAAATCGAACGAATGTAACTTCGTCACTAAGACTATCAAAAAATTGATCTAAATTAAAATGATCATATTCAGGGGGGCGTCCAGTCAATTCTTTGCTAAACAATCGATTAGCTGTTCCAGCCGCACCGTGCCCAACATTGACCGCTTTTAAATCACTAAAATCAGAAATATCGATATCCAGCTCAAGCACACTATTAGGAAAATTCTTTTGTAGTTCTTCCAATGGTGTGTACTGTGCTCCCAGTGCTTTTCCCCTTGATCCGGTAAATGCATTATAGAACATATTTGTGTGTTGTACAAAAACTCTATCCCCCCCTTGTTCATACGCATTATGAATACCTAGGTGTAAATCAAAATAGTCACGGACTTTCAATTCTTCTGAATTTTCTGAGGTATATAAAAAAGAATGATGACCCGCTGCATAAGCGGATTCTTTCTCAGCCAGTAGAACATGAGCAGATACTTCAGCGAGTACTATTAAGCTACTAATTATTTTTAAGACAGTATGCGTATATTGACGACACTTACGTGGTTCACTAACAGATTCTAGGTTATGCTCAACTTTGTATGCCCAACGATCTGGTTGTTGAGATGATTCAGCGCCTATAGGTTTAGTCCTTGCAGATTCAAGATCATTAACTTTTTCAACTGGTTCTCCCCAAGCATATTTACGAGGCTTTGTTTTTGGGAAACTTGATCGAGGTGTCTCATTAGCCGGACTTACTGCTGAGATATTATTTGGCATAGTTAATTCCCTCCCTGTCATAAACACTTATTTTATATAAAAAACATATTTTAGTGTCTTTGTTATAATATTATCGTTATTAAAGCAAAAAAAAATGCAACAAAACAATTATTAATTATTGTTTAAACAAATAAAATATCAAAATTGGTAGCGCTCAGTACGTTTTTTAATAGCACCTCCAGGCTATTTTAATAATGGGTATATTGACCCCAGCTTTTCCCCCATTCCACAGTCAGGCTCAACCACAGATCCTGGGAGCCTGTGGATAGTGTGGTAAAGTGAGTCAAAAAAAGGAGAGATTTGAGTGAAAAAACGACAATGGAGACTGTTGCAAAATAGGTAAAATCTTATGCTTTTGATCCTCTTTAAGAAAGCTTAATTCATCATCCAATATGTCTTCTGAGATAGCTATCCTACCATTATTATCATCAATCTTATGTAAAATACCGTTTTGAATCAATTTTTCATAAACGTCCTCATAACCATTGCCAAGATCTGAAGTTGTCTGTTTTGCGACAGTCCCATTAAGTAATTCCCGATATTTTATCCGTCATTCAACACGCTTTAAATAGTATCCTCGTCTTTAGGGGGTGCTAGACAGTTACACACAATTTAACCACGCATTCCAGATGAAACGAGTGGGGGAACATATCCACCGGAATAAATCGAGTTACACGGTAGCCGGCGTCTCGGATTATGGCCAAGTCTCGCAAGAGTGTACTGGGGTTGCAAGAAATATAGAGAATGGTAGTTGGATTTTGCTCAATCAGTCGATTCAAGGCTTTGGGAACAAGACCCGAACGCGGGGGATCCACAATCGCTACATTGGGGCTATAGTGGTTAAATTTTAATAAGTTTTTCACCCGTCCCGCATAAAACTCACAATTGGTAATGCCGTTGGTAGCCGCGTTTTGCTTGGCATTTTCAATCGCTTCAGGAATGCTTTCTATTCCAATCACATGCCCAACATATGGCGCAACCAACAACCCAATCGTTCCCGTACCGCAGTATAAATCCAACACCCGATCCGTGGGTTTAAACTCAGCCACATCCAAGAGTGTTTGAAACAGTACCGCTGCTTGATGGGTATTGGTTTGAAAAAACGCATTGACGGCGATTGTAAAGGTCGTATTTAAAATCGTTTCGGTAATCACGGGTGAGCCCGCAATCTGTGTGGTATCCATGGCCATGGAATGGTCGGCCGCTTCGGCATGGACGCTTTGTACCAACCCCCGAATATGGGGCGTTTGGCTGGGGTCACCCACATGCAAGTCATTGGCCAGGTCGGCGAGCAATTCCGGGATGGGCTTGGACACGCTAACCATGAGTAAAAACCCGCCCTGTGTTTTGGATTCTCGGATCACCAAGTGGCGCAAAATGCCCGTATGGGTGTGGTAATCCCACGTCGATAGCCGATGGCGGGTCGCCCACTCAGCCACACGATTCAGTAGCGTCGCCATATGCGGCGAGGCCAATTGGCAGTCCGGAACCGGATGTACCCGGTCAAAATACCCCCGTTCTTTCAGCCCCACATACACCGTGCCATCCGCATGGGTGGCAAAAGAAAAATCCATCTTATTGCGAAAAAATTGCGTATTTTGCACAGGGATAATGGCTTCTGGCTCATACGGAAAATGGGGATCCAATTGATGGATTAAGTCCGTTAACATGGCTTGTTTTAAGACCAGCTGATCTGCATAGTCTACATGAATGAACTGACAGCCCCCACAGGTGGGGTAATGGCGGCAGGGCGACTCATTGCGCAAGGGCGATGCCGTTTGGAGATGCGCGACTTTGCCAAACGTGGTGCGTTTGCGCCGATATGTCTGGCTTAAAGTCACGGTATCGCCCGGCAACGTGTTCGGTACAAAAATGGCTTGCCCATCGCAATAGCCCAAGCCCCAGCCTTGGAATACTAGTTTTTCAATGTGTAGTTCAAGCATGATTAAGCTCCCTAACGACGATTAAGACCGATAACACTGAATATGCTGGGTAGTCGCCGGGATTCGGATACGGTGATGGTCTAAAATTGGGAGGGGTGTGTCGGCCATGACCCGCTGGATGGCTGGATGCAATTGAATGACAATCTCACTGGGCGGGGTATGAAATTGAGGGGTTAATTTTAGCGTGTAGGGCGTATCCATCCCAGGGATTATTTGGCAATTCAGTTGGCCAAACGGTGTATGAATGTTTGTAAAGTGAGACCCCTCCCAGATGCAGTCGGGGGTATAAAAAAACAAATTCAGCGTGGTGGCATCCGCATGGGCAATCAAGCTCATGAGGACAGACAAACAAGCAGCCGTTGCCACCGGATCATGGCCAAGTCCATCCGCACCTTTTTGTGTGCTGGGATGCACCGTTGTGGGAAACGCCCCGCTGGTATTGGCCGATTCAATGAACCACTGAATCATTCGCTTGGCTTTTTGGTGATCCCCACGGGCCAAATATAGGTGAGCCAGTTGCGCATTGTGCCGGACGGAAAACCCATCGTATGGGCCCGTGTTAATCACCAGCCCGTCATGCCCAAACGTTTGCTCAATAATATCCAGGGTTTCCGTCACCAAGGGGTCGTAAACACTAAACACATCCAAAGGAACCAGGCTGTACAGGGCATCCAACAGCCTGCCATGAACCGTGGGGGTTCTATCTAAGGCTAGATAAGGATTTTCAGGCCGACGGTCAAAAATAAAGGCAATGCTTTCTTTCAAATAGGTCTGCAGCATCCGGGCAACAGCCGGGTAATCCATGTGATTGGTTAAGCCGAGTGTGTTGGATAATTTACCCAACGTACGCACAGCATGAATCAGCCAAGCATGGTTCATTAAGGGGGTGGATGTTCGGTTGTGGGGGTGGTTGGGTTCTAAGGCTAATAACGGGTATGGAATGGGCGGATGATGGTGCAATTGTTTGACCCAATGGGCGATGGGCTTATTTAATTTTGCCCATTGGTTCTGAACCCACGCTGTATCCTGAGTATACGTTGCGGTGTGATGCGCCAGGTCCACCGCAATCGCAGCGGCATCCGGTGACGGGTGCCACCACCAATTGGTTTTCATGACCGAATGAATGATCGATTCCGTATGCGTGTGGGTCCCCAATTGCGTGTACACGCGGCCCAGGATCCATCGGCCAAGGGGTGTGGGGGCCGGGTTAGCGCTGACATGGCCTTGGAGTAAGTAATGAATGCCAGTGGATAGTGTGTAATCCAGGGCACTATCGGGGGTTTGAATGCTTAAGGTGGATTGTTTGACGGGCGACCATACTTGATTTAACGTGTGTTTAACATCGGAAAACCGCTGGCTTTGGATATCCGCAAGGGGTAGCTTCGTGGCGGGTCGGATCCCTTGAGGCAGGGTATACACAATATGATGATCGGTATCAACCGAATAGGAAAAACAGGCACTGGCCAACCCGTGTGAGCAGTGTGTTTGGGTAATCATGCTCCAGTTGGCTAATGCGGTTGGCACTGAAAGTTCATCTTGGCTAAAGCAGGCAATCGCGTCGGGCTTTTGATGCAAAATGAGCTGCGGGGCATTGTTGATCATGACGGTGTTGGTGCTTAAATAGCAAATGGATTTCAAACTGCCCAGGCAATCGGGATGCATGGGGGATAAAATGACAACCAAGTGAACGGGGCTTGAGCGATCATTTTTAACGGTTATGTTCACGACAGAGCCGCCACACGGTGCGCCC
>Ga0181569_10001744_pt1 | contig 17143 bp, 27 predicted proteins | sample 101ome_19_FD_132452 | JGI IMG/M metagenome (GOLD analysis project Ga0181569, IMG submission 132452) | Coastal salt marsh microbial communities from the Groves Creek Marsh, Skidaway Island, Georgia - 101405AT metaG (megahit assembly) | ecosystem: Environmental > Aquatic > Marine > Intertidal...
GTCCATTTATCCTTAGAGGAAAATTAGATGCTTTTATCCAACATAAAGATTATGTGACAGTTGTTGATTTTAAGACAACAGATATGAAAATTGAGAAATCAAAGATGTATCGAAATCAACTTGAAAGTTATGCATTAATGCTCGAAAATCCTTCAAAGGGAATGAAATTAGGCCCAGTAAAGAAACTAGGATTATTTTGTTTTGATCCCATCTCTCAATTAAGTCATGCAGCAGATAATGCGACCGTTAAAATGAAAACAACTTATATTGATATAACAAGAGATGACAAAGCATTTTATGAATACATAACTAAAATATTAGATCTGATTCACGGGATCACCAAACCAGAAAGTGGTGAAAAATGCTCAACTTGTAAATTTATGGAGCAACAAAACAATTTAAGAAAGGCAAGTTAAATATGAGACATATTAATGATAGAATTACGATGGTCACACAATCTATCTTGAATATTTACAAGGAAAGCAAAATAGATCATAGCTTAGAGGTATTTTGTGAAATAATATTGATTGCTAAAATTCTTAGATACAGAATAGGTAAAGAAGAAGGAAAAAATTTTCCAAAACTTAGAACAATAAAAAAATTAACAAAAGAAATAATGAAAAATATTAAGAAGGATAAAGAATATCCAATAATTGATAATTTTATATCTTCTTATAAGGAAAATAAGCTTAAAAAATTGAATTAAATATATAGTGAAGTTATATAGCTGATATACAAAATAACTCCAAATATACCAAACCATCTAGGTATTTTTTTAAGAACCAAGGCAACAAGTGTTAGATATAATGTTGCAAATAACATTATAAAATTATCAATGTTTGCAATTCTTGTTGGTATTTCTATCGTTCCAAAAAAACTGCTTACTGCAAGTATTCCAAATATATTATATAAATTGGATCCAAGTATATTTCCTAAAGCAAAGCTTACCTGTTTTCTTATAGCAGACATCAAACTAACAGTTAATTCAGGAAGAGAAGTGCCAATTGCAACTAAACTTATTCCTATTACTGTTTCAGAAACATTAAAAACTTTTGCAATTTCTACAGCAGAATTAATAAATAAATTTGCTCCATAAATTAGCGCAATCAATCCAACAACAATAAAAGCAAAAATTAATAAAACATTGTCTTTTTTTGTTTTTAGTTCTTTTTCAATATGAACAGAATTGAATTTAATTTCATAGAACATAATAAATAAAAGTATAAATAAGAAAATAACTCCAAAAACATAATTAATTAATAAACCCAGGTAACCAATTAAACACATTAAAATAACCATCAATACATTTGCTAATTTTTGAAAACTTTGGTCTTTACCAATATTTGTTATTGGTGAAAGAATAACAGTTGCGGACATAATCAATAATATGTTTGTAATATTGCTTCCAATAAGACTTCCAATTACAATTTCTGAGTGTTGATTGAGCATAGCAGTAATACTGCTAGATAATTCAGGAAGTGAAGTTCCAAGAGAAATTATCAAAACTCCTATTAAGAATTCTGACATGTTGATTTTTTTTGCAAGTCTAACACTTCCTCTAATCAAAGACTCTGAGCCTGCTATTAAAATTATTAATCCAGAGATTAATAACAAAATATTAGTCAACATCTTGGATAATTATTTTTTTTTAATCGCCATTTCCATCTTGTCCATCCTGGCTATCTTCATCTACACGAAGTTTATTATTTGAGGATGAAAAACTTGCAGCAATAAAACTAGAAGCTGCTAGCATTGGTATGGTATATACCATTTTATCAGTCAAATAAGCCACAAGATAAGTTGGTATTAAAACGATAAAAGCTTGAAGTATACCTGTTTTTATTTTTTCCATAAAAACCTGTATATATCTTTGATCCAAAAATCACACAATTATTTTAAAATTAAAATTTAAAATATTATCAATAATAATGCTTTAAATATTATATAATTTTAATCAGTAAAATAATTTGAAGAACAATCATCACACAAGGTAAAATAGTTCTAATCAGTTCCATTGTATGATTATATTTATCTAATTTTCTCTCTAAAGAATTTCTATAATACTCTTTTTTCATATCTATTGATTTAGTTTTTTGATTTGTTTTGGATCATTTAAACTTTTATGGCCTCTAAGCGTTTCTCTATTATAAAGATAGATAAGAGCTTCTAAATCGTCAATATCATATCCTTCAAATTCAGATAAGTCATAGAATGAAAGTTGCAAATCATCTATTAGTACACTTTTTTCTTGTAACTTATTATATCTTTCAAAACCTAGTTTTTGCCATTTTACAGGTGTTGTATTTTTATTATTATTTGTTGCTGTAATTTTTTGTATGTGGGAAGATAATCTTTGATAAATATTATTTATGGTTTTTCCTACATAAAAAAAGTTCATCAAATCATTTACAATGACGTAAATCCCAATAGATTCTTTTGAAATTCCTAGAGGATTATAATCTTTAATTTTTAAGTTGAAGCTGGATGATTCTTTGTTTGGTCGAATATAAAATGACTTTCCGTATTTGTGACTTTTAAAACTCCCATCCCAATTTGGTATATATTTTGGTGGGTCGTAATCAATTATTTGATCTAGGTTTACAAATCCTTTTTTTAGTTGATTATACTTAATGCCTTTACCAGACATTTCCTTTTGAAGAATTAAATCCAATTTTGCCTCCTTATATATATTATCTTTTTTAAAATCCTGCATTTTCATTTTTAAATATATAGACAAAAGCTAAATTTTTTTAGTGAAGCTTCATTTATTTTTTTCACTAAAGAAATTAAATAAATATTGGATTTCCTTCTTTACACTTGAAATCAAAATTTAAGTTGATCTAGGGCTTTTATAGTAAATATAAATAATGTATTTATTGAAAATGTTTAAAAAACTTAAATACAAATTTGATACAGCATTAGAAAGAGATTTTTCTAATTTGCTTTTTTTATTATTTGTTTTTAGTTTATTTGGTGTATTTGTTTTTGCTGCATTATTTTATATTCTTCAAATTGTTGGCCTTACATCTAAAGATGTAACTTTCTTCGAGTTTTTTTGGCAGAGTTTTACTTTTTTTTTAGATGTTGGAGCACTCTCTGGAGATGAGAGCAAAAATAATCTTTTAGAAATAATTCTTAAAATTGGAATTACAGCATTTGGAATAATTATTTTTTCAACTTTAATTGGTATTATCACTTCAACTTTAACTTTAAGAATTGAAGAACTTAGATCTGGTAAATCTGTAGTAGATGAGAAAAATCATATAATCATCTGCAACTTTACTAAAAAAACTATACCCTTAATTCAAGAGTTAATTACTGCAAATGGAAACAAACAAATTGTTATAACAATTTTGAGCAATATGCAGCCTGTTGATGCTCAACTAAGAATATCAAATCAAATTAAGAAAAGACCGAATGTTAAGATTATTTGTCGAAGAGGTTTTATGTGGCAACCTGAAATGATTGAGATTATGAATGTAGAACAATGTAAGCAGATAATAATTTTAAATCCTGATGTAGATGGAGAAAATTATAAAACTGAACTTGATACAGATATTGAAGTTACAAAAGACTTTTCTGCTGTTGTTCAAAGTACATCATGGTCGAAAAATCCATGTAATATTATTGTGGAGTATTTTAACCCAACAGTTGGTGAGCAGACGCTAAATTTTAACCTTGAAATTTTAAAAGATAACAAAAATAAAATAAAATTAATTTCATCAGCAGATATCAAAGAGCTTTTAATTGCTCACTGTATTAATACTCCTGAACTAGTCCAAATATTTGAAAGTTTATTCGGGTTTGAAGGATCTGAAATTTATTTAATAGATGAAAAAAATACCGCAAACTTTTCTAATATTTATGGAAAAACAATTCAAGATTTAAACAGAAAATTTAATAAAATTATTGTTATAGGTTGTTTTTATAATGATAATGAAAAAACTGAACCTAACATTATTTTAAACCCAGCATCAAATTTTAAGATTAAAAAAAATTATGGTTTAATTTGCATTGCATTAAATGAAAATCAAATTAACAGTGAATTTTCTCAATTTGATAACCCTAAAATTGAAAAAATAAAAGAGATAGAAATAAGTTTATCAGAGGAAAATCATAATAAAAATTTATTGATAATTAATACTTCAGATAACAAAGATAAATTAATTAAAACTTCAAATGAAATAGTAAAATCAAACTTTCAAAAAAACATTAAAAATATAAAAATTTTAAGTACTGAAGAAGTGGACCAAGCAAAATTGATCGATTTCAATGAAAAAAAATTTTCAAATATTGTTTTAGGTGTAGAGTTTCAACCTATCGAAATAATTGATAAAAACAAATCTTTTTGGATATTCCAAATCACGAATAAATTTTCAATAGAAGATAAAACTTTTTCTGATTTATTTGAAATAGGGGATTACCTTTTACAATATGATCTAATTAGAGAAAAACCAAAAAATTATTTATGGGAAGATTTTATAAATGAAAGAAAATCTATTCATGAAAATTCATTAGAAAGTTTAAGGTTACTGGTGCCACTTATGGGTCATGTTCCTGAAAATTATAATCTTGGAATTTGGATTGCAAAAAAACTAAATTCTGAAATTGAGGTAAAATTAATAAATAAAAGCAAATCAAAAAAATTATACGATATTTTTAGCAATTCAGATAAAGAGGAAAAAAATAAAATTAAATATTCTATCAAAAAATTAGATTTAGAGAAAATAGAACATAATTTTCAAAATTTTTTTGATGAAGAAGAAATTAATAAAAACACAAACGTCCTAGTAATAAATAATGAAATAGAGGGAACAAATAAAATAAATCCTGTAGAGGATCATGATATGTTAAATTATTATATTAGCATTTCAAACGGTTTTAAAAGATCTCCAAAACTATATTCTCTAGATGAAGAGGAAAAGTGGAAAGATGGAGAAAGTTTTAATTATGAGTTGTACAAAGAGGAGTTAATAAAAGATAGTGAACAAATAAAATTAAATCCTAATAAAAAAATTGAACCTAATATTGACTATATTAAGCATTTATTTAATCAAACCAAAGAATTTACTAAGGATGATTATATCAAATTATTAAGATTGGATACTTCAAAGAGCCCCTCATATATTACTGAGGTAAATTCTTTTAGAACGAAAAGAATATTAGAAAATTTCAAAAAAAATGTTTATCAGAGCTTTTTTGGGACAGATATTATTGATTTAAGTAGCATTATTGGAAAAATGATTGCTTCAACTTTTTATCAGCCAAGCAGCTTAGAAATTGTAAAAAACTTATTAGAAAAAAACCATTTTATTAAAAGCTTCACTATAGAAGATAGAAGTCTAGCCGTAACTTTTAGAGAGTTAGAAGCATATTTTCAAAAGCATAACCATATATTAATCGGATATATTGATTATGATTATTCAACACACGTTGAAGGTGGAGAAAGAAAAATAAGAAAAATTGAACTTAATCCTGATCAAACTGAAATTCTAAAATTAAATAGGGGAGATAGACTAATTACTATTAGTCACGTTTAATCTCAAATTGGTGTACCCTCATCGTAGTTTCTTAAATAAATTTTATTAATACTATGATTAGTTGAGTGAAAATTAGGCCAACCTGCACCAGTGTAAGATGGCCACATTTTTCCAGAATACAAAATCATTAAAGGACAATTCCAATTTTTATATGAGTTTCTAATTTCATTAATATTTTCATTATTTATTTCTTTCTCAAGGTGATTAAATACACCAGAGTCTTGATCTAATATTGAGTCAACCATTGGGTCTAAAATTAGATTAGAATGACTTATCCTAAAATCTGATAAAAATTTTTTACCTATTTCTAATGTTTTTTTCCATTCATCGACATATTGATCAGCAGGTTTATGAATATTAAATAAATTATCAGCGTGATTAAGCCACTCAGGCCAATTGCTTTCATCCAATGGATAGCCCATCTCATCAACTTTAATGTCAGAATTGATAGTGCTTTTTAATATATTTGATATCAGATCATCACTTAAGGTAAAATCTACTCTGCCTGGAATTTGAATTAATGTATCCAAATTGATTTTTGATAACTGAAATTTTAAAAATTCTTTTGGATCTATTTTCTTTTCTGTACCAGGAATTATTTCTAAATTATCTTGATCTATTTCACCTACGATAATTTCATTACTATTGATAAATATTGGTTCAAAACCAAATTGTCTTGAATTATGAAACAAATCATAACTATCTTTTAAGCTTTCATTATTCTCAGGTAATTCAATCGGTAATGGAGCTGGATAAAATTCAATACAAGTGCTTACATAACTCTTTACACCAAAGCCATTTTTAAAATTATTTAGTCCCGTCACGTATATTTCTTTTTATCTTAACTGGATCGGATTGCTAAGAACATTTTCTCTTCCGTATTGAGATCTTGCCATGTTAAGTGCAGCATGTGTATCTGGTGCTGATATTTCAATATCAACTATTCTACCACCAGCAATACGTACTCTTATTTTATATCTTTTCATTTATAGGTTCATTTTATCAAAAAAATCTTTAAATGGCTAAATCTAATTTATTGATTAAATCATTTAAATTATAAGAATTTTTCTTTTGTTCAAAATATTCATCAATTAAATCACGAATTTTATTTTTGTCTTTAAGATTAACCTCTACTGCAAAAATCCTCACAATCTCTATAAATAATGGTTTGATACCTTTAGCTATTGTCTCGGAAAAATTAGATTTAATTATATCAGTGATACTTATATTTCCAATATCTTCAAATCTATCAAACTGAACAGAATCATTCTCAATTTGTTGTTCTGTTAAGGAACTGAAAGTATCAATCCAAGGCCCATTCCATTTTTCTCTGGATTTTAATAGGGTTTTTAAATGTTTTTCTCTTTGTTCTGTATTATTTGTTGAAGAAATCCACGACTTGCTTGTAAGTTTGTTTGTAAGTTTTAAACCAAATTTATATCCAGGTTTAATTTCAAGCATATGCTTAATCATTTCATTTTTTATATTTTCAAAATTGGTTTGTTTTTTTTCATCAAGAATATAATTTATTAATTTCATATTATTATCTTACAATCATATCAAAGTATCTTAAAGTGAAATTAATAATCATATTTTTCACAAGATAATTTTTATTTAATAAATTACAATTTGGTTATGATTAGAAATAAATTAGATTTTCAAAATAAAAAATATTTAAACACAAGAAATTTTTATGAAAAATTTTACTTAAAAGAAAATAACAGAGATTTTAAAATAGCTGAATTTCGCTTTAAAACAACGGTACCTAAAAAATTTTTAATTTGTTGTACAAAAAGAGCAAATCAAATTGGAATTTATGCTAGGGATGAAAATGAAAGTATATTACCATATCATATATTTTTTATTAATGACCTTTCTAATAAAGAAATTTTTTTTTCAATAGTTGAAAGAATAATCGATAAACATGCTTCTTTTAATTCAAAGGAGGTTTCGGATATTATTGATCAATTGAGTTTAGAAAGCTTTCATTTAAAATTTTATTTAAAAAAATGGTTAAAGCGATTTAAAAAAAAAAATGGATTTTTAGGGGATCTTTTATGGGATTTTGAAGAATTTAAAAAAAAAGATGAATTACGTATAAAAAAATTTAAAGCAAACCTAGATAGATTGACCGAGGAATTGTCAATTGTGAAACAAAAAAAATTAAAATTAAATGGATTTGATATTTCAAAAAACAAAATCAACAAAGTCATAAAAAAATATGCAATGAATTATATTAAAAAGCATGAATTCATACCTCTTGGAATACATGAAATATTGATTGAATTTTTTAATTTTAAAACATTTGAATTTCATAGAATAATTGAACCATTTAACTTTGATATACTTAATTATAAAAATAATATTTTGAAATTTAGAAAAAATAATATTCAATAGAAAGAATGAAAAATAGCTATTTAGAAAAAATCAAAAATTATAAAATTAACATCACAGATAATTATGATTTTATTGAATTAAATAATTTAAACGATTTAAATGATGGCGATTATTTTTGTTCTAAAAAATATGATGGTCAGACCTATTTTATTGTAAAAGAGGACAAGGATATTAAAATTTTTAATTCTAATTTAATTGATCAAAGCACCAAGTTAAAAAAAATACTATCTGATGCATCATCTATTCTAAATAAATATGATGATATTATTTTAGTTGGAGAACTCATTTATTCAGATGGCGAAAATAGAGAAAGAAATGGAGATGTTGTCTCTGCTACATCTGGAAATTTAGACATAAATAATTTAAAGCTAATTGTTTTTGATATTGTCTATTCCTCAAAAGATTTTCACCTAAATTCTTACAAAGATAAAATAAAAATATTTAAAGAAATTTTTTCTAATAAAATAGAAACTATAGAAAATATTAAAAATGCTTTATTAAACAAAAGTGAAATTCAAAAATTCTCTGAAGATCTTATCCAAGATGGAAATGAAGGATCAATAATTAGAAATGATCAAAATATATTTAAAGTTAAAAAGAAAGAAAACTTAGATCTATTAGTTCTTGGCTACACCGAAAATGAAAACATGACATTGAGATCAATAACGATGGGTGTAGTGGATGAAAGTGGTCATTTTTTGCATGTTGGGTCTTCAGGTAATATGGATGAGAAATTAGCACAAAAAATTTATAAAGATATCTCAAAAAATAAAATTGAGTGTGACTTTCACCTATCTGCTTCCGATGGATCTATATATCAATTTGTTAAACCCACATTAATTGTTGAAGTTGAATTTTTTGATTATCAAATACTAAAGTCCAATGATCAACCTATTAAGAAAATGAAATTTGAATTTAAAAATAATTCTTTAAAAGCTTTACATCAATCAAAATCTGTATCTTTAATCGGTTGTTCAATTAAAAGAATAAGAGATGATAAAACAATTTCTTTATCTGAAACTGGTTTAAAACAACTTAAAAAAATATTTAGCAATGCTGAGGATTATTTTAAAAATGAAATTCAATATGACTTGGAGAAAAGTTCAATTTTACAAAAAAAAATATTTCAAAAAAAATCAAAAAAAGGAACAGCAATTAAGAAATTTGTAATTTGGAAGACAAACAAAGAAAATAATAATTATCCTGCATATGTATCGTATTTTCTAGATTATTCGTCCTCTAGAAAAAAGCCAATGGATAAAGATACAAAACCTTTTTCTACCGAAAAGAATGCTTCAAATTTTATAAATAATTTAATTAAAGAAGAAATTAAAAAAGGCTGGGAGGAAGTTAATGGCTAGAGAAATTATTTTAAATTTGGGGAACGAGCAGTCAATTTTTGAATTTGATAAAATTGATAGGAAAGATTTATACGGATATAAAAAGAGACTTTATTTTGATCAAAATAATGAAGTATGCAAAAAGGGTTTGTTAGACTTAGAAAATGGGAGCCTATTGAAATCAGGATATTTATCCTCATGCTATGTAAATGAAGAAAAAAACCTTATCAATAAAGATGAATTAAGTGCTGAAAATATAAATGATGAAAAAATTGAGACCAGACCTTCTACATTGGGTACAGCCCAACAATTAAATGATGCATCTGCAAAAGATGTATTAAATACCAAAATTCAATCAGTTTATTTTCTTAGTCCAAAAGAGATAGGTAAAGAATTAGAAAAAAATATTACAGAGGGTAAAATTTATCATTTTTCATTTAATTATTTTAAAGATTTCCATTTGGAAGATGCGTATTTGATTAAGAATGAATTTGGAATATTTGCATTAATTGGTGATCACACAGAAGCCAGTTGGTCTGAAAGTAAAAAAATAATGATAACAGAAATAAATGAGGTTGAAGATGACCTTGATTTTGAGATGATGTAATATGATTAGGCAAATAAATATTTCAGACTTTGAAAATAAAAGTGCAAAAGTAAATTTTGTTTTATTAGCAAAATCAGATAAAATTTTTCTGAAAAATAATGGTCAAAATGTTGATAATCAAAGATTACTAGCCGATACTAACGAAACTGATTTTGATTTTTTATCTAATAAATATAAGGAAAATTTACCCGAAAAACTTATCGAAGAAGATATAGATTTTGATATTGAAAAATATGGAAGATTTGTTGATGAAACAGATCAAATTTGGCTTACTCAAAAAAATGAAATAATTCATCAAGCGCCTAAATCTTTAGATGTTTATTTTGATAAAGATAATAAGGAAATTAAAAGAGAGAAGACAAAGAATATTACGCAAAATATAAATATAGATTTAAATCCAATTAAGTGGACAGGTAAATATTACACAAAAAACGAGGCGATAAGTAAATTTGTATTTAAAAGAAGTCTACAATTAGTGCATCATGATGATTTAACTTTTGATTTTTTATTTAACATTGCAAAACATTTATCAGATAAAAATAATATGGTTTTAATTGGTGCAGGAGAAAAAGGAGACAAACCTTTAGTTTTTCAATCTAATGGAAGCCCATATCGTGCTTTCTTAGATGGGTATGTAAGCGATGATAAATTCCAACTTTTTATTAGGATTAGCAATCAAGAATTAAAACAATAAAATCCAATTTAAGTGAAAAAGAAAATTTTTTCTTCACTTTTATAAATATCAGAATTGAATAGAATTAGAATTATGAAAAAACAAAGTTCAGGACTTTTACTTGCTAGAGTAAATTTAGATCAATTAGATAATAAATCAATAAAAACTCCCATTGATTATTTAATTGTTCATCCTGGAGGACCATTTTATGAAAACAAAGATGAAGGTGTTTGGTCAATTCCCAAAGGTGAAATAGAGGAGGGTGAAGAAAAAAAAGAAGTTTCCCTCAGAGAATTTAAAGAAGAAACTAACTTAGATCTCAATTGTAAATATGAGGATTTAATTGAACTTGGGGAAACAAAACTTAAGTCAGGAAAAATTATTCATGCATTTGGGTTCATTGTTAGAGAAAATTTTGAAATTAAAAACTTTAAAAGTAATTTATTTGAAATGGAATGGCCTTATAAAAGTGGAAAAAAAATGAAATTTCCAGAAGTTGATAAAATTGATTTTTTTTCTAAAGATATTGCTTTAAAAAAAATTCATCCAGTGCAATCAAAGTTTATTTCTACATTTGAGGAAAAAATACTTCAAAATCAATTTTAAAAATCGACTAGTAATTAATTAGTTTAAACTCAATGAAGATAGATATAATTTTGAAATGGTTCGCAACCGGTATCTTGGGTTTTGGTGGAATAATAAATAGCCTGGGTTACTATCCATCTGGACCTATAATCTTAGGAATTGGGAGTTTTATTTGGTTAATTGTAAGTATTTTATGGAAAGAAAAATCTTTAATCGTAACTAACTCTTTGCTCTTAATTATTACATTTGGAACTTTGTTTTATTCATTAAATAATTAACATTTTAATCTATTCACAAGAATAATTCTCAATTTTTTCTAAGATTTCAGTATCAGTAAAAAATGCAGGTGGATAATTTAAAATATCGACCACACTTGCATTTATTTTTGGGGGATAAATATGTGTTTTCAAGTTTGAATTTTGAATTGGTTTTAATTTAAGGTTGATAGGCTTCCTAAAAACCACTAATGAAATATAATCTATTTGGTCATAGTTATTACTATTTCTTATCAACTTAACTTGAAAATATACGTATTCCTTCTTTTTATTAAAGATACTATTAAGGACAGTTTTTTTATTTGATTTATAATAATCATTTAAATGTTTTGATGATAGTTTTTTTCCACTTTTATTATTTAAACCAGATAAATCTAAATAATGAGATTTTATAAAACCTGCATCAATAGTTGTAAAAGAATTATTTAATTTTTTAAAAGAAATATTTTTATTATTTAATTTTAATTTAGCAGTAAAGCTTCCATTCATTTGATAAAAACCAAGAAATTCTTTATTATTATTTACTTCATAAAAAATTTCATTGGTTAACCTGTAACAAATAAATTCACTATTATTTGCAAAAGCTTTTAAATTTATTGTGATCAAAATTACAAATAAATAAATATATAATTTCATTTCTTATGTCTTTAAGTGATATAAATAATCAACATATTCCCATCCACCTCTTTTTGGATTAAAACATGCTTTGCTAATACCTAATTTATTTCTACCCCTAATAAGTCCAATTTCCTCCATCCAGCTTCTGCAAATATTTTTCCCCTCATAAATTGAAATTAAAACCTTAACCCTTCCAAAATATTTATTTGTTTGCCATTCATAAATTTTTCCATGATTTTCATCTGAAAGAGCACTAAAGATTGCTTTATTGTGTAATTTTTTTTCTTCAATAGGTAAAGTATATGAATAAACAACTAAATTATCGTATAAGTAATCAATTACAAAACCTTCGAATTCTCCATCTGGATTTTTATAAATAGGTTCATCTGCAAAATAAGAAAACTGCTTATTCGAGCTGCAATTTGAGAGAGTAACTAAAAATATAATTAGAAATAAATTTTTAATATACACTATAAATATACTCCCCATTAAAATCATAGCATTTAAGATTGTATTTTAGATACCACACTTCTTTTAATTTCATTTTATATTGATTGATCCTGCATGACTTGTCATCATAACCTTCATTTCGAATTTTTACCCTGTATCCATTAACACATTCTATTTCAGTAAAAATATTTTGTGAGCTACTTTTAGATGAGTAATTACAAATATTTCTATTTTCCTTAAATGAAGGAGATTTTACTTGTGCAATTTTTTTATTTTGACAAGCAGAAATCAAAAAAAAAATAAGAAAAAAAATATTTATTTTTTTCATTATTTTATCCAAACAAGTTTAGATTATAAAATTCCCAGCCATCAAATTTTGTAAGTGGAGGTATGGTAAATCCTTGACTGTTAACAGGAGCCCCATTAAATAAACTAAGTCTGTAATTACATGCTCTAAAACTGTATTTCTTTACTTTGTTTTTTATTCCAATAAATGAAATATAATCTCTACATACCTCGCCATTAAATGACATGGGTCTTGGTGTAGTTTTTAAAATTTTTACTTTACCAAAAGTTTGAAGTTTTTTGTTTTCCCATTTGTAACTTTCAAGATCATTGGGATTATTTAATGCTTTTTTTAAAATTTTTGTGTGCTCACACCTGTCTTTAAACTCAAGTTCTTTACCAAACATTGACTTAAAAATTTTAACGAACGCGATAGGACTTTGATATTGGTACCTTTTAGTTCTTTCATTAAAATTTATAGCATCTTGAGTATAATAATTAGCACCCGGTCCAAGGCATCCATTTCTGGATGCCTTTAAGTAAGTCGAAGAACAAGCGTTCAAGAGGGCAATTAAAAATAAAAGAGACGAGAATTTTATTAAATTCATCTATTTCTTAAAGTTATCAATAATTTTTGAACTATTTTCTCCAACTTTCTCAACCAACATATTCCAATTTTTTTTTTTAAAAATCAGAACTTCTTGAGCAAACAACACAACTACAAAAACTATAATTAGTAGATTTTTCATTATTTTAATTTTCCTACCATCTTTATGAAAATGAAATTATCCCAACTATTTTTAGTAAAAAAACAATAGTCATTAAAAAAGATAACTCCAAAAATACACTCTGTTTAAGTTTTTCAATTATTTTCATATTCGAAATATAGTTAATCAAAACAATTTTTTTTAGTGAAATTAAATGAAATTAATTTCACTAAAATTTTTTTTAATAATCACTAATTTAATTCTTGAGGAGAAAAAAATGAAAAAATACTTATTGTTAATAATATGTTCAATATTGTTGAGTGCATGCTCAGCAAAAAATTATAATGTTAAAAAATATAAGAACGAAATACCTAAATGGTATGTAGAGGATAAAAAGGTAGGAAAAAAAGTTTTTGGTAAAGCAATGGCTCAGTCAGATAGCTTGGAAATTGCAACAAGGAAAGCAGAAGGTTTAGCAGTTAGCAATACTATTCTAAAACTTAAGAGTGAAATTGATGTATTAAAAGAAATTTTAATCAATGAAGAAATAAGAAGAAAAAATAGCTCAAGTTTTACTGAAGGTGAAGAAAAAATTAATGAGAAAATAACTCAATTAGTTTCAGGATTTCAAATTACAGATTACAGAGTTTCAAATAAGGTTATTTATAGAGATAGAGATTTTTACAAAGTATTTGTTGAAATTGAATTCAATACAAAGGAATTATTTGATGCAATTGATAAGATTTCTTAGTTGTTTACTATTTTTAACAACTCTTTCTTGTCAAAGTCATAACTCTAAAAAAGTTATGAGAAATACAATTGAAACTACAAATAAAATAAGAAATCTTAATTCTCTAACTTCAGAAGGAATTAAGGAAGAAATTTATTTAGCTACAAAAAAATATATAGAGAAAATTGGTCGATAAACTTATTTATTTATTGTTTGTCGTTTTATTATCTGCCTGTAGTAATAATCAAGCAGTTATTCAAAAAAAACCTTGTGAATACCAAACAATTAATGGTGAAGAAATCTTAGTTTGTACCGAGCAAACTCAAAGTGCTTACTATAAAAATGGCGTTAAATATAAAAATTGTAAATCTTTTTCATATATTTCGACTGTTGATGAAAAGTATGAAGAAAATTCAGGTATTAAATGTTTTATTAATGGCAAATGGAATGTTGTTAAGTGATAACAATTTAACTTGAATAAAAAAATAAAAATAATTAAGTTTAACTATGGCTGGATATGTAAGAGATTTTCTATCTATAGAACAGGCACTTAAGGCAATAATAAAAGACATTAAAAATGAAGGTTTTAAGGAAGCAACTGGCAAAAGCGAGTCTCATTTTAGAAAATGTAGTGATGCTACAGATGAAAATCATCACATACACCATCAAGATTCAATAGATATTGATAGATATTGTGCAACAAGGGGTATGGGTACTCCTATGTTAGATATTCACGAAGCTATTTTAGAAGCTGAAAAATTAAAAAATAAAAAAATTGAGAATGTATCTGAAACTCTAATTACTATTGGAGCAAGAATTGGAAAATTAATGGATACTACTCAAAAAGCAATAGATCCAAGTAGTCAAGATGGAAAAGATTTATCTCAAAGTGAAAAAGACAAAATTCACAAAGCTATAAGAGAAGTAGAGGCAAAAATTCTTAAATTAAAATATATTGTCGATATGAAAGATTAAATTAATTAATTAAGAGGTAATAAATAATGTCAGAAGATATAAAAAAACAAATTGAAACTTTAGCAGGGTCATATAGCAGACATATGGGTAATGCTTGTGATAATTTAGCTCAATATCATGATGGTGAATTACCTGATGAAGAATCTCAAGAATGGCAAAATTTTTTAGAAGCCATTGCTGAGGAAATATCAGTCAATTCTTGGTGGAATAAGTTAATTCTTCCTGATGAAATTTATAATAATCATTTTGAAGAGGTAATGAATTTGGCAATTCAAAAAAATAGTGGATGGAACAAAGATGTTTTGCAAAATGCATTAGAAAAGTATCAAGCATTAAAAAACGATGAGTAAAAAATTTATTATTAATTAAGCCCAATGAGTTCATAGGTGCTTTTGGTTACTCTGATGGTGTTGATGATTGGTGGACTGATAGAAAGGGAGGCTATGATGTTACATTTAAATATGAAGGAGAAGAAAAAGATCAAAAAATAAAAGAGTAACAAAATGGAAAATTAATTGTGGAGGATAAAAAAAAAATATTACTAGAGATTAAGAACGGCACCAAAAATTTGAAATTGCTACCTGAATCATTAAAAAAAGATAAAGATATTGTTATAGAATTATTAAAATCAGGTGAAAGCCCAATTTATATGGATCAGACATTAAAAGATGATAAAGAATTTATTTCTAAATTAATGAAATTGTTTCCAGGAATAGACTCTGAAGATTTTGAGTATAATTTGTATAAACTTGATGTTTCTAATGCAGATAGCATTTCTTCAGAATGTATTTGGAATACATCCGAAGAATATAATTTTATAAAATTAAAAACCTTTACTAAACTTAAAGATATTGTGGTAAATATTAAATCTAAAACACTTCCAATAATAAAAAATATATTTAATACTAGAACAACAGAATATGATTGTGAAGTTACGTATGAAACATTTGATTGTGAAAATGGTTTTGAAACAGATAATAAAAATCTTGAAAATAAACTTAACAAGCATTTTGAAGAAGATAAGCCCTTATTCGAATTTACTGATGAGAATGGATTTTATGAGGAAGAAACTAATTGGATTGTATCAGGACCAATGAGCGTTAAAAGAATAGGGTTTTAAATGACAGATATTAATGACCTTAAGTTCACGATAGAGCCCGAGGAAACATTCGAAATAGAGCAATTTGTAAACAATGATAACAAAGAAAAAGAAAAAAAAATTTGGATACAAGTAAATTGGGGATTTTATCGAAGAAGAGAGTTTACTATTAACGATTTTAATGTTTTTAATGATTGTAAAACTCTAGAAGATATTCAGAAAAAATTAGACGAAAAAGTTAAAGAGGCAACACCCATAGTTAAGGATACAAAGCACGAATTATCTAAGCTCTTTGATCACAATCTTAATCTAAACCTTTTTGAGACTTCAGAATTATCTGGAATTCTAGGTGCAGAAGAGGATGATGTATTTCTTAATGAAAGTAGTGGTGGAGGAGCTTTTACAAATGTTTTTCATTCAGAAAATATTGATGATACCGAATGGAATAGAACAGTTGAAGAAAGTGTTAGAGGTGAAACTGGTGTAACATTAGAGGTTGCAGCAGAGGCCTTTCAAGATGATGTTTTATTAGAAGATTTTAACTACGAAAGTTTTTCGCTTGATACATTTTATAGAGCACCCCTGAGAGTAGTTGAGGTTAAAAAAGATAATAAAAAAGAATGACAGTAAAATAGGCAACAATTTAAAATAAGATTTAAATTATTCCTCTGTTATTTTTGATTGTCCAGTTATTTGCTTGAAACTCTTAACTGGTTCTCCATGATCAAAAAATATATAGCTCAAAAGATAAAGAATTTTTATGGGAAGACGAATTTGGCAAACAAGGAAAAATTTTAGAAACAGGTGTAGTTCCTAATTCTCCAACGGAAGGTTTATTTTTTTTTCCACCTAAGAAAGTACA
>Ga0181569_10001748_pt1 | contig 17120 bp, 14 predicted proteins | sample 101ome_19_FD_132452 | JGI IMG/M metagenome (GOLD analysis project Ga0181569, IMG submission 132452) | Coastal salt marsh microbial communities from the Groves Creek Marsh, Skidaway Island, Georgia - 101405AT metaG (megahit assembly) | ecosystem: Environmental > Aquatic > Marine > Intertidal...
GCGTATTACGTCGCCACGGGGTACATGTTCCGTCCCGAAGAGGAAAACATGTACTTTCACCTCAAGCAGGATGAGGACGAGGACGGGGTGGAGATGAGCGATCGCGCATCGTGGACGCCCCACGCCTCCGCGGGCGACGTCTAGCATTTGAAATACGAAAAACCAGCGAATAGGGTACCGTTCGATGCGTACGCGCGAAGACGACGATTAGGAACTACTACAGAATTAGATACACTACTACAACGTCAGAGACTCTACTCAAACTTGCGCACGTTGGCCATCTCGTCCAACATCATCTGAATTTTCTCCTCCGTCAACCCGCGATCGTCCTGTTCCAAGCTCGGGATCAACGTCTTTGCCTCGTCCCAATCTTGAGGCGTAAGATTGGAGATCACCGCGCCTTCGAAATCGTGCAATCCCGCGTCGACGTGTAAATTTCTGATGGCGCTCGCCGCCGGCCCCGTGGTGTTCCCACTGAACCTCTGCACGTACGCCAGCGTCTTCTCGAACACTCTCGTGCGCGTCGTCGACGTCTCCTCCGCCTGTTCCCGGTCGTCGTCTCGCTTGGATTCGATGACGATCTTCACCTCAGCCAGCGACAGGCAGTGCGCCTCGTCGAAATCGGGACCGAGTCGAAGCTCGCTCGCATCCTCCTCGTCCACCGCCGACTTTCGTCCGATGCACGCCGCCGCGGACATGGGCGCGAGTCAAGGTTTGACGCGCGCAACCTTCGGGACGCCCCTTAGGGTTGGCCCGCGCGCGCGTCTCTCGACGGCCGCTCCTTGCGACTATGTTTTGTTGTTACACGACTATGATTTGCTACGTTGCGCGAAAGGAGGGAGATTAAAATACACACGTGTCGTTTAGTACACGTCCTTGGCGGCGGCGCGCGAGCACTTTCTCAATTTTTTTCGATCCGCTTTGACGCCTCGACGCTCGGCGTGGGACAGCGCGCGGTCGAGCGCCCTCTTCTTGCGCTTGGCGATCGCTTTTCGAATCGTCGGCGTCTTTTTCTCTCTCCCGATGACGTCGGAGGAGAACGTCGTCGTCTGTGTCGTCGTCGTCCGTGTCGTCGTCGCGTCGTCGGTCGCGGGCGTCGGTCCCGACGCGGTGATGGCGAAGGCGGTGGGCGGCGGCGGTGAATCCATGGGACCGGATGTGCCGCCGTCCATGGCGACGTCGTCCCCGCGCGCGGCGAGTTTGAGAGCGCGAAGGCGCTCTTTGCGACGTTTACCCTTTGCCATGCGATGCCGTCGGACGCACGGACGAGCGACGTCGAGTGAGGAGGTCGGGGACGCACGGAGAGTTGGAGAGAGACTTTTCCTACGCCGCGTCGTCGCGGTGGACTATTTCTAAGAATCGTTCCACGCTCGCGGCGTCGTTCGGACCGATCAAGGCGCGCGCGATGTCGCTTAGATTTTCGTGATTGCGCGCGAACGGACCGGTCGTCGCGCCCGCGTCGTCCCTCGCGACGACGCCCTCGGACGCGGGCCAGTCGCACCCAAGCGGATCGCAACACGGCGGCTCGACGGCGTATTGGCGGGAGAGACGAGACAAAACAATCTTGAGCGCGCCCTCGAAACCGTGATCGAGGAGAAGCGATGCGCGTTCTCTGAGCACGTCCACGCCCTCGTCCGCCACCGAGGCGGCGAGCGCGTCGTGTTCGCCCGCTGCCGCCTCTCGAAGAAACGTGGCGAATCGAGGCGGGAATTTCTTACCGATGACGCCGCCTTTCACCCAACACCTATAATCTAAGATTGCCCCGACCGTGCGCGGGTACCCCTTCGCCGCCTCGACGCACGCTCTCGGGGGTTCGCTCGCCGGTCCTCCATGGCACTCGCCCGTCTTGGTCACCTCAGCGGAGACGTACCCGCCGATAAAGTACCAGTGATGATCCGTGCCTGGAATGGACACCGCGCTCAACGACGACGACTTGAGCACCTCGGCGTTATCGATCAGGGTCAGCGCACCCTCCCGCGTCGCGAACGCGTTGTAGACGTTTCTATCCGAATTTTCGAGTGTGAAATCCAACAGCGTCATCGCCTCGACGTCTTCCCGTCGAATCTTCGTCACGACGTCGTACAACTGTCGCGTCACGATATTCCTTGGATTTTCCGACGCCGTCGCGTCATCCGTGAGTTCCTCCAGACATTTCCCTCGCGCGAAATCCATCACCAACGCCTTCATGCGTTGCGTCGCCCCGCTCGACAACGCGTCCCGCGGCGTCTCAAACGTCGCCTCGTCCACCACCTCCACGCGCGGCGTCAACCCACCGAACCCCATCGCATCGATCAACGTGTGCACCGCCACCACCCGTTCCGGCTCTCGACGCATCCACGACGTCTCCTCGTCGTCGCACGTCGACGCCACCGCCTCGACGCCCTCGCGCTGTCGATACTCGCCTCGCACGCCGCACCAACACTTTATCGCCACGTCCACGCCGCGCGCGTCGTCCACGCCTCGAAGCACCAACGCGCGCGAATTACCGGCGTATCGTCCGCGTCTCGACCCGACGTTCATCCTCGTCGCACCGCTGAACGCGCGAGACGACGACGACGACGACGACGACGACGATGAATCGCGCCGATAACTGTCATCATAATCTTTCGCCGTCGTCGCCACCGTCGTCGTCGGCGCGCGCGAGAGCGACACCGCGACGACGACGAGGAGACACGCGAGTCCGACGACGGCGCGTCGACGTCGACGACGCGCGGAGGACGAGGTCGTTCGAATCAACTTGACTGATTGAAATCGTCGACCGTCGACGAGTGCGGTTGGGTCCGAAGGATCGAGTCGGGGACGACGTCGGGAGACGCCGACGCGTCCGTCGGTCGGTCGGTCGGTGGTGCGCATGCGCGCGGGAGGATGTCCGCGCGTCGTCGTGGACGCGGTGGCGTCGACGTCGTGGTCGGTGTGGACGAGGACGACGGGTTGGATGACGACGACGACGAGTTGGACTGGTGCGCGGACGTACGCGCGCGGACGGGGACGCGAACGCGAACGCGACGCGCATCGCGACGACGACGCGTCGTACGAGGCGATGTTATCCATGGACGATGGGTACGGGAGCGGGGTGTTGGCGGAGGAGCAGGCGGCGCGCGAGGCGGGGGACGTCGAGACGCCGGCGGAGAAAAAGGCGAGGCTGGCGGCCGAGTTGGAGGCGAGAGGCGTGCTCGTGGGCGACCGCGTGCGCGTGGACGTGCGCGTCGGGGCGCCTTTGCCGGAACGTTCGAATAAGGCGTCGACGAGCGGCGTCGGGGGAGGAGGAGGCGGGGGAGTCGGGGACGCGACGAGCGACGCGCGAGCGAGCGCGAAAAAGCGATGGTTGACGCGACCGGCGTACGGATACGCGTGCGTCGTGCGCAACGAGCGCGTCGGGGTGAAACGAACGGGAATGATGGACACGAACGAGTCGTTTCCAACCTATCCGAAATCGTGGGTCACCGTCCTCGACGTCGGCGAGATGTGGGAGATTTGTACGGGACCTCGCAACCTCGCGGGCGCGAGCGATTTCGACATGTACGAATATAAAAAGGCGACCGGTCAGCTCGAGGACGACGAGGAGGAGGGGGACGGGGAGGCGAGGCAGGACGAAGAACCACCGCGCGCGTCGGCGAGGTGATCGAGCGCGATGCAACCGACCGATCGATGTAGGAAAACGTAGACATGTATTCGTAACGAGACTCGCGACGCGGGCGACGCGTCCGCGTAACTCACACCTCTCACGAGTCCACGACGGACGACGACACGGGGAACGACACGACACACCGTTGAAAATCTGAACAGTCGCGTCGCGCGTCGATCACTACACACATCGCGACGCCTCACAAAAAATTGACCCCGCCGGGAGTCGAGCCCGGGTTTCCACGGTATTGTTCTACCACATCGACACGCGCGGTGTCGATGTTTATATGACGTGACTCATATCAACCACAACGTGGGGTACTAACCACTATACTACGGAGTCTTCATCGGTCATCACGCCTCTCGGCGCGCACTGTGTGGTCTGATGGGCTTCAGAATCGTATACAGCGTAGTGCCTCGAAATCGCAAGCCTTCGCGCGCGCGTCCGTCCCATCGACGCGCTTACGGGTCGATGCGCGATGGAGAACGCGATCGATGCGCGGCGTCTCGGCGTCTCGGGGCGGTCGACGCGACGGCGCGACGCGACGGTGCGACGCGACGGACGACGGACGAGGGAAGGTACGGAGGGAGATCGGACGCGACGCGACGCGGTGTGTGACGCGGAGCGCGACGAGGGCGAGGCGACGCGAGTGACGCGAGCGACGAGAAGACGCGCGCGACGATTCGAGTCGAGACGATGGCGGACATCATCGATGAGGACTGGAAAAACGTGATACGGGCGTGCGTGGGGAGACGGTGGGACGATGCGGCGCGAGAAGAGTTGGAGAGGATGCGCGAGGAGGCGTCGCGCGTGTCGCAGGACGCCGTGGGTGCGTTTGATGTGTGGTCGTGCACGTTCGCCGCCGCCGAAGATAACGTGGAGTGTTTGAAATACCTGGACGCGCGCGGACGTCGGTGGAGTCTGGAAACGTGCGAAGCCGCCGCTGCGAACGGTCACTTGGAATGTTTGAAATACCTGAACGAGCATGGATGTCCGTGGTGTGAGTGGACGTGCCAAGCCGCCGCTGCGAACGGTCACTTGGAGTGCTTGACGTACGCGCGCGAGCGCGGATGTCCGTGGGACGACTGGACGTGCGAAGCCGCCGCTAACAACGGTCAGTTGGAATGTTTGAAATACCTGAACGAGCATGGATGTGAGTGGACTGAGTTGACGTGCGAATCCGCCGCTTGCAACGGTCACTTGGAGTGCTTGACATACGCGCACGAGCACGGATGTCCGTGGAATGAGGACACGTGTGCGGGAGCCGCTCGGCACGGTCACTTGGAATGTTTGAAATACGCGCACGAGCACGGATGTCCGTGGGATTGGTGGACGTTCGACTCCGCCGCTGATTGCGGTCGCGTGGTATGCTTGCGATACGCACGCGAGCATGGATGTCCGTGGGATGTGAAAAGGTGCAAATTCGCCGCTGAGGACGGTCGTTGGGAATGTTTAAGATGCGCGCGCGAGGTCGGCGCCGACGGCGTGGACGAGTTCGCCGACATACTCGACGACTACGTCCAAGTCTGGGTGCACTTCATCGTGCACATCGCACTCGATCGACGCGAAACCACACCCGAGCTCTCCGCTCGACGATTTCACGAGTTGTACAAAGAGTTCGACGCGCACAGGTCAACTTTGAAGGCTCGCTTGCGTGAACGCGCGAACGAAATCTCATGGAAACGCTAGAGACACCTCGACGTCCCCACCGAGTGACGCCGATCGCCCACCGATCGACGCGCGCCTCGTTGCAATCGAATCACATCACGTCACGTCACGGCGTCGCCGCGTCAACCAAACCATCCATCCAACCAACCGACCGACCGACCGACCGACGACGCGCGTCGATCTCGTCGTCGCCTGACCTGAGCTCGCGCGCGACGGGCGCGCGGCATTCGCGATGTACGCCCGTCGACGACGGTTTCACCGTCATCACCGCGTCGAGTCGCGAGCGCGCGCGCGCGACGAGCGTCCCGGAACATTTTCCGGGTGGTGGTTGGGTGGTTGGGACGACGACGCGTCACTTGCGCGCCGTCGTCGTCTCGCGTCTCGCGACATGTCGGAGAGTGAGGCGAAGAGACGCGCGACTGTTAATAAGGCGCGCCCGCGCGCGGGCGAACCGAGGCGCGTGCTCGTCACCGGTGGCGCGGGATTCGTCGGCTCCCATCTCGTCGATGCGTTGCTCGCGCGCGGGGACCACGTGCTCGTGATGGATAATTTCTTCACCGGTTCGCATCGAAACATCGAGCATCACCTGCGAGAGGACGCGCCGAGAGGTCGGTTCGAGGTGATTCGGCACGACATCGTGCAACCGTTCCTGGTGGAGGTGGACGAGGTGTATCATCTCGCGTGTCCCGCGAGTCCCATTCACTACAAGTTTAATCCGGTGAAGACGATCAAGACGAACGTCATGGGCACGCTGAACGCGCTCGGATTGGCGAAGCGGTGTAAAGCGAAATTTCTGTTGACGTCCACGTCGGAGGTGTACGGCGATCCGTTGGAACATCCGCAAAAGGAGACGTATTGGGGCAACGTCAATCCCATTGGCGAGCGCGCGTGTTACGACGAAGGCAAAAGGTGCGCGGAGACGCTCGCGTTTGATTATCATCGAGAACACGGATTGGACATTCGAGTGGCGCGCATTTTCAACACGTACGGTCCGCGCATGGCCATGGACGACGGAAGAGTGGTGTCGAACTTTGTCGCGCAGGCGCTCGAAGGGAAACCGATGACCATTTACGGAGACGGCACGCAGACGCGGTCGTTCCAATACGTCTCCGACTTGGTCGCCGGACTCATGGCGTTGATGGATAACGAGGTCGGCTTCATCGGTCCGGTCAACTTGGGCAATCCCGGGGAGTTCACCATGCTCGAATTGGCCGAAAAAGTGCGCGCCGTGGTGGACCCCGAGGCGAAGATTGTCTTTTGCGAAAACACCGCCGACGATCCGAGTCGACGCAAACCCGACATTTCGCTCGCGCGCGAAAAGCTCGGGTGGGAACCCAAGGTCAAGTTGGAGGACGGTTTACGCATGATGGTGGATGATTTCAGAGAGCGCATCGAGGAGCGCGCCGCGCGAAGGAGAAACGAATGAATGGAATTAAAAAGAAACGCATCGTCGCTCGTCTTCGCGCGCCGGCGCGTAGCACATAGAGTTTGCTTGTAATTCTTAGATCGCCTTGAAGTATTCCTTGGACGCCTTCGGATCCGGCTTCATCGTCGCCGCACCCGGGGTCCAGCCCGCCGGGCACACCTCATCCGGGTTGTTTTGCACGTGCTGGATCGCTTGGAGTACGCGCAACGTCTCGTCGACGGAGCGGCCGAACGGCGCGTTGTTGACGGTGGAGTGCTGGATGATGCCCTCGCGGTCGATGATGTACAAACCGCGGAGCGCGGTGCCGTCTTCGTACAAGACGTCGTACGATTCACAGATTTCGCGCTTGAGATCGCTCACGAGCGGGTAGTTCAAGTCACCGAGACCGCCGTCGTTGCGGTCGGTTTGGAGCCACGCCAAGTGAGAAAACTTGGAGTCCACGGAGCACCCGAGGACTTCGGTGTTCAAGTTGGCGAACTCCTCGTAGCGATCGGAAAAGGCGGTGATTTCCGTCGGGCACACAAAGGTGAAATCGAGCGGGTAGAAGAACAAGACGACGTACTTGCCTCGGTAATCGGACAACTTGATGTCGCTAAACTCTTGGTCGAACACCGCCTCCGCCGTGAAATCCGGCGCCTCGTAGCCCACCAACGGCTTGCGCGCCTCCTGCGACGAACGAACGAACGCGTCGATTCGCACCGCATCGTCAGTCCTTCGCACCACGCGGTATCGCTCGCTCGTTTCATCATCGTTTTGACGCGCTACACGTTCGAGAGTCGGCATCGCGGGCGTGAACGCACCACGCGGACGACGCCGCGTCTCGAGGACGCCGGCGTGCCCTTGCTGCGCGTCGTCGTCGTCGTCGCGAGTCTCATCGTCAGTCTCGTCTCGCGTCGTCATCGCGCGCGCGGGCGAGGGCGCGCGCGAGAGACGGACACACATCGCGCGCGTTCGCGCGTCCACCGTCGCCTCTTCTCGCGCGCGGTCACGGTCGGGTGATGACGAACGAGCGGTTGACTCTTAGCGCGACGATCGTTCGACATCCATCGTCTCGTCGTCTCCTCATCCTTCCATCGCGTCGTCCCGTCATCCACGCGCGCGCACCTCGCTCGGAGCGTCACCACCGTCGGCTTAAACGCGCTCGCTCTCATCGCGGACGCCATCTCTCTCGCACGGTCGTCGTCGTCGTCCGCGCGTCTCTGCCGTCCGTCGTCAAGCGCCTCATCTCATCGCATCTCATCCGTCACGTCGAGGTCATCGCGTCGTCCGTCACCAATCACTCACCAATCACCACCCGTCGCGATCCCCTCGACGACGACGGGACGACGTCATCCACACACGTCCTCGATTTTCGGTCGCGAATTCATGGTCGTCGCTCAACCCTCGCTCAACCCTCACTGAACCCTACGAATGGGGCGATTCAGAGTTTTTTCTTTTGCGCCCCCTTTTTCAGCCTGACCCTCACCACCGTCTCTCCGTCGAGTCATGACTTCTAAAGAGTCCCTGTTTTTTGTCCAGCCTCACGCGTGGCGCGCACGGATGACGACGACACGCGTGGACGAGAGGAGACGTGTCCCGTGGTGTCGATCGTGTGCACGTACGTACGTATTCGGACATGCGGTACATACGCAGACCACACGAGAGTCTATCTATGATGTCTATGCATCACTCGACGCGGGCGATCGGCGGAGGGTTTATCGATCGAAGTTTGAAGCGAACCGCGCGCGAGAGCGAGGAGGACGACGACGGCGGCGGCGAGGAGGACGACGCGGTGACCGACGATGGGCGTCGCCGAGTCCACGGGTGAGATGACGCTCGAGGCGTACCTCGATCGCGCGGTGGACGCGTGGACGCGAGGAGGAGACGCGACGACGACGACGACGACGACGACGACGGGCGATGGAGGACGCGATGGGACGGCGGTGGAGGACGCGGTGGGAGCCTTGGTGCGGGACGAGGCGAGCGTCGTGCGCGCGATGGCGCGAGCGTGCGCGAAGATAGGACGCGTGGTGCGACGGGCGGGATTGAGCGACGTGAGGGACATGGTGGAGGGGAAGAATGGGTCGGTGAACGTGCACGGGGAGGAACAGGCGGCGCTGGACGAGGCGGCGCACGACGCGTGCGTGGAGGCGTTGACGCGAGACGGACGATGCGCGTGGATCGCGAGCGAGGAGAGCGAAGAGATCGTTCGTGGGAACCCGGAGGGACGGTTGGCGTGCGTGTTCGATCCCTTGGACGGGAGCTCGAACATCGAGTGCGGCGTGGGCGTGGGGACGATTTTCGGCGTCGTCGACGTCGCCGCGGGCGCGCCCGCCGCCGCCGTGTACGAGCGTCCGGGAGGGGACATGCGAAGCGTGGGGTACGTCTTATACGGCGCGTCGACGATTCTCGTGTTGAGTTTCGTGTCCGCGAACGCGCCGGGTGGGGTGTGCGCGTTCACGTACGACGACGCGCGCGACGCGTTCGTGTTGACCAAGGAGAACGTGAAAATTCCCGAGTCGGGCGGCGTGTACAGCGTCAACCACGCGAATCAAGACAAGTGGGACGCGGGCACGCGCGCGTACATCGACGAATGCGTGGCGACGAAGACGCTTCGGTACATCGGGTCCATGGTGGCGGACGTGCATCGAACGCTCTTGTACGGGGGGACGTTTCATTACCCGGCGGACGCGCGAAACGGCGGCAAGGGCAAACTTCGCGCGGTGTACGAGTGTTTTCCCATGGCGACCGTGATCGAGCGCGCGGGCGGGATGGCCATCTGTGGTGCCGACACGCGCGTGTTAGACTTCGTTCCCACGACCGTGCACGCGCGGTGTCCCATCCATCTCGGAAGCGCGCGCGACGTCGAGCGACTGTCCCGAACGCTCGCCGCCGCCGCCGCCGCCGAGCGCTCAACGTATTTTAATAATTGAATCGTTCGTGTCGATTGTTCATTTGTTTCGTAGGCGTACATCATTTCATTAAAGATTTTTTTGTTTCTTTTTCCTCGTTTGGCTACTCGTGTTCATTCACGATTGGCGTGAATGATTTATTCAGCCTTCGTCCCGTTGGACTGCGCCTTTTTGTCGCCTTTCCCGGCGAGGTTGAGCGCCTTCTCGATGGCTTCCGGACCGTGCTTCTTGACGAGTTCCTGAACCTTGGCGAATTGCGGGCCCAACTCTTGTTGAATCGCCGCGAAATCGCCCCTCTTTAAGTTTTCAGTGTGCTTATCGATGCTCGGCGACAGCTGATGAAAGACGGGCGCGATGCCCTTCTTGTACAGCGCGATGGCGCCTTTAAATCTCGGGTTGACCATCCACGCGCAGAACAAAACCTTGGCGAAACGGTAAAACGGGATCCTGGAGAACGATGCGAACCGATGCGTCGAAACGTCAGTCGCGCGCGCGAGTCAACGAGGCCACCGATCGATCGCGCGCGGACGCGCCGCCGTCGACGCGGAACGCGCGCGCCGACGCCGCGCATTCGAGATTGATTTTTGATTCGATTCCGAGGATGCCGACGGTTTCCGAAAAATCGCGCGCGATCGCATCGGGCGCATCGCAACGCTCACCACGACACCAAACCGATGGTTTCTGCGATGAAGAGCGAGTACGCGACGATGAAGTACGTCAACCACAAGGTCACATCTTCCGGCCCAATCACCTTGCGATCTAACAGCTTCAACGCGGAATACGTCGGGTACAGGTAGCCGACGCCGAAGCCGGCGAGCTTGAGGAGAAAACCGATCATTTTCTCGCGCACACTCGTCCACGCGAGGCGACGTGTGCGGCGAGCGCGTCGCGCGCGCGCGGTAATCTTAATCCACCGAGGGGGAACGACGGCACAGGAACGACGCGTTGGCGGTGTGATTTTGATTTTTTGACATCGAGGGGGTATCGGGGAGTCGTGACTCGTGACGGTGATTTCACAACGAGCCGGACCGAGACGAAACGGAACGCGTTGGACGTGCGCGCGCGCGGAATGATATTAAAACACGCGCGCATCGATCGATCAATACTCGTCGCTTCACTCGCGACGTTTGTTGTTGTACTTGGCCACCATCCAATCTTGAAGGTTGTCCAAGTCGGAGAGTCGCTCCACCTTGACGCCGCGCGACTTCCAATACTGCGACATCTTTCGCACCTGCACTATGTCACCGATCGCCGCCACCGTCTTGGCGCGAGCGAACCAAATCTTATCCATCGCCTCTTGAATGTCCTGTTTATTTCCGGCGTCCACCGTTCTCTTGAGAAACTTGAGTTCGTACAGCTTCAATCCGTCGGTGACGTCGTACCCTTTCGCCCGCAGCTCCTCGCTGATCTCCTTCGTCTCCTTGGCGCCGTTAAAGAACGTCCAACCCACCCACGCCGCGGCGACGACGCACAGCACCGGTCCGTACACGCTATCGTCCACCTTGGCGAGCTCCATCACGGGCACCGCCGACCGTCTCGTCGTCGTCATCGGTCCCACGATGTCTCCGCCTCTTCGCACCGGTCCGCGCGTCCCGACGACGCGTCGTCGTCCACCCACCGATGCGTTCGTCGTCACCGTCGCCGTCGCGCGCGTCGTCGCGCTCATCGTCATCGTCCTCTCCTCTCCGCGCGATGGACGTCGTCGCGTCGCCGTGTGTCGTCGTCGAAGTCGCGTCGACGACACGGATAGTGTGGATTCTTCAAATCAATCGGGGACGCGCGCGGTGACGTCGGTCGCTTTTTGGGAAGAGGACGACTACACGACGTTCATCGTCCACACTCGAGGGCGCGCGAGGGCGAGCGTCGAGGACGAGCGCGAGAACGTCGACGTCGTGTATTCGTCCGTCATGCCCGGCGCGCTCGTCGTCGGTGAAGACGCCGACGACGCCGTGCGCGTCGATGGGTTGACGTACGCCTACCCGGGCCACGAGGCGGTGCTCAGGGATTGGTCGTTGCGTTTACCGCCGGGATCGAGGTGTTTGCTCTCCGGTGCGAACGGGGCGGGGAAGACGACCGTGTTGCACGTCATCGCGGGGAAGACGATGGTCGGGGAGGACGTCGTGCGGGTGCTCGGAAGACCTCCGTTTCACGACATCGCGTTGACGTGCGACGGCGAGTTGTCCTATCTGGGGGCGCAGTGGAGACGGAACATCGGAAGCGCGGGGGCGGATGTGCCGCTTCAGGGAGACATTTCGGCGAGACAGATGATCGAGGGCGTGGCGAACGTCGATCCGGCGCGAAGAGAGCGATTGGTAAAGTTGTTGGATGTTGATTTGGATTGGTCGATGAAGGCGCTGAGCGACGGACAACGACGACGGGTGCAGATATGTCTCGGACTCTTGAAACCGTACAAGGTGTTGCTGTGCGATGAGATCACGGTCGATCTCGACATCTTAGGTCGTCTCGATTTGCTCGCATTTTTCAAGGAGGAGTGCGAGACGCGCGGGGCGACCGTGGTGTACGCGACGCACATCTTCGACGGCATGGCGGATTGGATGACGCACCTCGCCTTTACGTCGAACGGCGAACTGAAATACGGCGGCGTCAAGGCGGATATTCCGGAGATTCAGGGCACGAAACACTTGCTCACCACCATCGAGCGGTGGTTGCGCGTCGATCGAGACGAGCGCAGAGCGAGAGAGGCGGAGAGATTGGCCAACCCGGAGGCGCGTCGAAAAGTCGTCGCCGCCAGCCACTTTCAGACGAGGCACATGGCGTACTATAGATGATTAAAATTGATTGATTGATTTGTATTATGAACGACGTCACGAATTACAACTTTGCTGCGCCCCTCAGTGGTTAAATATCCTAATAGTTTTTGGTGATTTTTTTGGTTTTGACAATGAAATCAACGAATGACGCCGCCGCGCTCTACTTGGAGTTTTTGGCGCTGTTGCAAATCTTGACGAAAGCTTCGCCGACGAGCGACGCACCGCCGACGAGGAATCCATCAATGTCCTCCTTGGCCGCCAACTCGTCGCAGTTACCCGCGTTGACGCTGCCACCGTACTGGATGCGAATCTTCGACGCGACGTCCGCCGAAACGTTGTCGGCGCACCACGCCCGAATGCCGGCGTGCACCTCTTGCGCCTGGTCCGGCGTCGCCACCTTACCCGTACCGATGGCCCAGACCGGTTCGTACGCGATGACGATGTTTTCCCAATCCGCGGGGGTGATGACGTCGTTCACCGCCTTGAGTTGGGCTCGGCAGACATCCAGCGTGGTGCCCGCCTCGCGTTGCTCCAACGTCTCGCCGATGCACAGGGCCACCTTTAACCCCTTGCTCAACGCGTACTTTGTCTTCTCACCGACGAACTCGTTCGTCTCACCACAGAGCGCACGACGTTCGCTGTGTCCGAGAATCACCCACGGAATCTGCGCGTCGGCCAACATATCGGCGCTGACTTCGCCCGTGAACGCGCCGCCGGCCCCCACCCAGCAGTTTTGCGCGGCGACGTCGTAGTTTTTCGAACTCAAGTCGGCTTGCACGCGCGGCAAAAAGACGAACGGCGGCGCGACGTACACGTCGACGTCGGCATCAATCTTACCAGAATTCAACTCCTTCACGAGCGCCTTGACGGATTCCGCGGTACCGTTACACTTCCAGTTTCCGCCGACGATAAACTTCCCCGTTCCGGCGCGCGTCGCCACCGACGCGCCTCGTCTCGCCTGCGTCGCGTCGAAAAAAAGTAAACCTCGTCAGTCCTCGCGTCCTCCTCGACTCGTCGTCGTCGTCGTCATCGTCATCGTTCGCATCATCGCGCGTTTCACCACATCACGAGTCCCATCCATCCCTCCCCTCTCGCGCGCGTCCCTCTCTCTCCCCCTCGCGCCCACCCCTTGGCGCACCACCCTCGCCGTCTTTGGATAACACGCCCTCGCGATGATGATGGGTGATGACGATCGATCGATCGGCCCTCCCTCGCGATGGTGACGACGAAAACGACGACGGAGACGAGTGGAGGAGGACGCGTCGGCACACACACCGCGTCGTCGTCGTCTCCGTCGTCGTCGTCGTCGTCGTCGTCGTCGTCTCCGTCTCCGTCTCCGTCGTCATCCACACCGGCTCGGGGCGGTCCCGAGTCCTCGGTCGATCGGTCGTCATCGACGACGTCTCTCGCGCGTTCGCGCTCGCTCGACCACCGACACATTCTCGTCCCCCCGCGCGTCTCTCTCGAACACACACCTCTCTCGTCCTCCCCAACGTCCTCGACGTCGTCACCGTCACCGTCGGCATCGACACGGCCCCCATCGTCACGTCCGTCGACGCGAGACCGCGCGCGTTCGCGCTCGCGCCGAGGTCGAGGTGTGAAGTCGATCGATCGAGGCGTTCGGGCGCGTCCTCGTCCGAGTCCGTCGTCGTCGAGTCGCGATCGATCGATCGATCGGTGGGTTTTGTGTGTGTATGCACGGAGGGTCAAGACTCGAGGAGGCGTCTCCCGACCCGTGCCCGCGGAGGCGAAAACGACGCTCGAGGGTGTGCGCGGGGGGGAGGGGTGAGGGTTTAGGGGTGAGAGGGTCTGACCCACATATTGACCGGTCGTGACCGGCCAGGCCGTCAGCCCTCCTCCACGCCCATCCGTTCGATCGATCGGTCATCCCGCGTGTGATCGAGGCGTTCACGCGTGCCGTGGCGCGCATTCATTGAATCATTGAATCATTCATTCACTTCACCGGACCCGCACTCGTCGACGACGACGCGGAGGCGTCGTGCGCGTCGACGTATCGATCGAGCGTTCGGGCGTGACGCGCGCGTGAGGTGGACGCGCGAGGGTGAGGATGGCGACGCGCGCGAGCGCGAGCGCGCCGACGATGACGACGACGGCGACGACGACGCGCGTCGTCGGCGCGCGAGGTGGATGGGGAGGCGCGAGGGGGGGCGCGTCGCGCGCGAGGCGAGGCGACGGCGTCGCGCGAGGGGGGCGATCGGGACGTAAGAGCGTCGCGCGCGTCGTGCGCGCGTCGTCGACGGCGAACGGTGGGTCGGGTAACGCCGCCGGGCGGTGGGATCGAGCGCTCCAGAGCCTGGGCGCCGCCGTCGTCGACCCAGTCGCGGCGAACGCGTTGTTGGATGAAATGCTCCCGCCGCACGACGATATTCGTCGAGGAACGCTCGCGAACGGGTTAAAGTACGTCATCTTGCCGAACAAAGTACCGGAAGGTCGGTTCGAGGCGCACTTGGAGATGCACGTGGGTTCCGTCGACGAGCGCGAGGACGAACAGGGGTTGGCGCACCTCGTCGAGCACGTCACCTTTCTGGGAAGCCGTAAACGCGATCAGTGGCTCGGAAGCGGTACCAGAGGGAACGCGTACACCGATTTCCATCACACCGTGTTCCACATACACGCGCCGACGACGAACAAGGATGGTCACTACATGCCGCCGAACGTCTTGGACATTCTCAACGACGTCGCGTTTACGCCGCAACTCTTGGACACGCGGGTGGCGAAAGAGAAGAAAGCCGTGCTCGCGGAGGCGCAGATGATGAACACGATCGAATACAGAGTGGACTGTCAGCTCTTGGAGCACTTGCACTGGGATAATTTGCTCGGCACGAGGTTTCCCATCGGCAAGTTGGATCAGGTGGAGGCGTGGCCCGCGCAAGCGGTGAGAGACTTTCACGCGCGCTGGTATTTCCCGGCGAACGCCACTCTGTACGTTGTCGGTGATTTCGACGCGACGGTGGATGAGGTGGAGGACATGATCGAAACCGCGTTCGGCGAGGCGGCGCCCGCCGAGGGCGCGGAGGAGGCGGGCTCTCCTCTCGAGCGCCATCGCGTTCGTCCGCCGGTGAAGCACGCGTACGGCGCCCCATCGTACGAGTTGGAAGTCATTCAACGCGCGAACGACGAGGCCAAGGCGCAGGGTAACGACGATCCCTTCATGCCCTTCGTCGCGCCGGAGGGTAAGGTGTCGATGTTTCAGCACGAACACTTGAGCAACGCGAGCTTTAACATTTTTTCAAAGCTCGAAATCAAGCCCATCAAGCGCATGGGCGATTTGCACAGAACCATCCTGCAACGCATCATTTTGCTCGTTTTGCAGAGCCGCATTCAGGCGCGGTACGCGGAGACGAATGCGGATTATAAGCGCGTGGAATTGGATCACAGCGACAGCGCCCGCGAAGGCTGTTGCGTCAGCACAGTCACCGTGACGTGCGAACCGAGAGAGTACGAGTTCGCGCTTCAAGTCGCCGTCGAAGAAGCGCGTAGGTTACAATCACACGGTCTCACGCCGAGCGAACTCGATAGATTCAAGGCGGCGATGATTCGCGACTCAGAGCAGCTCGCGCAACAGGCGGGTTGCGTGCCCAGCGTCGAGAATTTAGACTTCGTGATGGAACAGGATGCGTGCGGTCACGTCGTTATGGATCAGGTCGCCGGTCACGACGCGTTGGTTCGTATGTCCGACTACATCACGCTCGAGGCGTGCAACGGGGCGTGCGACGAGCTCTTGGGTTTCATCGGAGAGTACGGCGTGAAGGGTGACCGACGAGCCAACTCTGGTACGTGCACGGCTATCGTCGCGTGCGTGCCGGCGACGATGACGAACGAGAACGGCGAGACGGTTCCGTTCGACATCACACCGGAGCGAATCGAGCAAGTGTTGGCTGCCGATTACGGCGAAATCGCGCCGCCGGAGGACATTTACGTCCCGGAGGTGCTCATCGAGGACGACGTCATCGACGCGCTCATCGCGGAAACGTCCCCGTCGTTCACCGCGGCGACGTATCACGAAGCCACGGGCGTTTACCAACGAACGCTGAGCAACGGCATTCGGGTCAACTACAAGGTTTTAGACGCCGAGCCGGGAAGCGCGTTCTTGCGTCTCATCGTGCCGGGCGGCCGTTCCGCCGAGTCGCCCCTCGTCGGCGCCGGCGGCATCGGCGCCTCCGCCGTGGGTCTCCGAACGGTGCAAGAGGCGGGCGACGTCGGCGAGTGGTCGCGCAAACAGATTGAACTGTTGACCATGCAACACTTGTTGGTGTACGACGTCGAACCAGAGGTAGAGTACATGTTTATGGACTCTGCGTTCGCCACGGATGGTGGTTTGCGAACGATTTTGGAAATCATTCATTTGACGCTCACGCGAGCCAACTGGAACGAGCAAGCGCTCGAACGCGTCAAAGACATTTACCGCATGTTCGCGATCAACACGAACAAGAACATTGAATTGTTGACGCACGACACCATCAACAAAGTCATTTACGAAGATAGACGCATGATGGATCCGAGCAACGAGGCGCTCAACGCGTTAACCTTGGACGGCGTTCGCGAGGTGGTCGAGGCGCAGTTTTCGAGCGGCGCTTTAGAGTTGAACATCGTGGGCGATTTTATTCCCGAAGAGCTCGACGACATGCTCCTCGCGTTCATGGGCTCGATCAAGGCCAAACAACCGGCGACGACGCCGCTTCCCGAGACGCCCCCGCTCGCGTTGAAGGACGTGCCCA
>Ga0181569_10001751_pt1 | contig 17113 bp, 12 predicted proteins | sample 101ome_19_FD_132452 | JGI IMG/M metagenome (GOLD analysis project Ga0181569, IMG submission 132452) | Coastal salt marsh microbial communities from the Groves Creek Marsh, Skidaway Island, Georgia - 101405AT metaG (megahit assembly) | ecosystem: Environmental > Aquatic > Marine > Intertidal...
GACCCGCTTTGTCCAGTACCTGGTCCGTGATGCAATTGATGAGCAGTCGGGGAGAGAGCTCTTTACGTCCATTCTCCCCAAGCCGGCCGACAATGCGGTCAAAGCGATGGAGGGCTGGGAGGATGACCGAGTCAGTGGGCTGATTCCGCGGCAGCCCACGGCTGAGGTGGATACCTGGAAACTGATTACCGATACAGCGGATGCCCACAACCAGCCAGGAGAATTTACCGCGCTGATTGGTTGGGAATATTCGCTCATACCGGGAGGAGCCAATCTTCATCGGATTGTCATGGCCGATATCAATGCCGAACAGGCACAGACGTTTGCGCCATTCGGATTCGACGACAGCTCATTTCCCAGCGACCTATGGGCCTGGCTGGAGAAAACCAGCGCGTCAACGGGAGGCAACTTTATTGCCATTCCCCATAACTCAAATATTTCCAAGGGCTCTATGTTTGACGTGCGCGATATCCGCGGTGAGCAGATCGGCGTCGACTATGCCGAAATAAGGCGTTATTGGGAGCCCGTTGTGGAGATAACACAAATCAAGGGAGATTCGGAGGCTCACCCGGTGCTCTCGCCAGAGGATCCCTTTGCCGATTTCGAAACTTACCCTTATTACATTCAGCGGGAGTGGACCGATTACGTCCCGCAGGCCGGTGACTACGTTCGCAGTGCATTGAAAACTGGCCTTGAGTTGCAGCGCGAGCTGGGCATAAACCCCTACCAGTTTGGCGTGATCGGCTCGACCGATGCGCACACTGCTTTGCCATCGGCGGAGGAAAACAACTTTCACGGCAAAATGGCGACGGACTCGATTCCATCGCGCAAATCCGGTGGATGGTCTGATGATGCGCGAGGTACATTTGGATGGGGCATGAGCGCTTCGGGATTAGCGGCCGTTTGGGCTACAGAGAATACGCGGGAGGCGATTCTTGCGGCCATGCGCCGGCGCGAAGTTTACGCAACCAGTGGCCCCCGCATAGGCGTGCGAACATTTGGTGGCTTGAACCTGACGGAGGCAGCGCTGGCGGCTGCACGGTTCCCGGATAACATTATGGATCGTGCGGTCCCCATGGGCGGCGAGATCATGGGAGCCGGTAGCGAGGATCAGCTGACCCTTCTGATTGAGGCGCACGCTGATCCAGCGGGTGCCTATCTTGACAGAGTGCAGGTGGTGAAGGGCTGGGTGGATCAGCTCGGTGAAAGTCACGAGCGGGTCTACGATGCGGCGTGGGCGGGAGAGGATCGGCTGCAGGCAGATGGAACCCTCTCGACCGTGGGTAATACCGTGGATATGAACACTGGGGAGACGGCCAATACTATTGGTGCGCCAAGCCTGCGCGTGGCCTGGCAAGACCCGGACTTTAACCCGGGTGAAACAGCTTTTTATTATGTACGAGTGTTGCAGATTCCGACCGCCCGGCACTCGTTATTGGATAAGCTGGCTCTGGGCGATCAGAATATCGACACTCGTAGGCCGAATACCATTCAGGAGCGTGCTTATACCTCGGCAATCTGGTATCGCCCTTGAGTCTCTAGAGGGCGACGCACACGCGAAGCCCTTCCATAATCGGTTTGGCCTGTTGCAGCGCCTGACTACACGCAGCGCGCTGAGCCGTTATTTCGTCAATGTCGTGGCTGGTGATGGCAGGGTTGATCGATTGGAGGTGCGACAGACGGCTGGTTTCAGATTCAAAAAATAGTTCGGCTGCCTTTAGTGCAGCGCTGGAACGCTCCTTAGTCGTTGCCAGCGCGCGTTCATCAAGCTCCGGGAAGAGCGAGTCCAGAATTGGCCGAAGCTTGCTCAGAGCGGCCGCGCTGGTGGCGCTCGGAACAGATTGCAGGGCCTCGCCCAGAAATTCTCCGCTCAGCTTGTCGCCGATCTCTTTTCCCTCTTTCGTCACCAGCATACGTAGTGGCGTTTGGTCCAGAAATTGTCCGATCTCGAGATGGCGTGGCGCCAGACATTCTGTGCGATAGAACACCTCTATCAATACGGTGCCAGCAGGTATGCCGCGGTGGGAAAAAGTCCCCAAACTGGCTTTTCCCACGTCGCTCCCGAGGAGCGCTGCCATCGATTCAACGATTACTGGGTGCTCCCAAGTGAGGAACATTACGTCATCTCGGCTCAATGCCGTCTCTCTGTGGTATGTCGCCGTAATCCCTTCCTCGAGCAGGCCCGGAAGTTGCCCTGTAATAAGATTCTCTGTGGGCCTTACCAGATGAAGGTGCTCTTCAAGATATTCTTGCTCGATCCCAACGCGATCGAACAAAAGCTCTGTAAATTCATAAAGTCTGTCAGCAGATTCGCGTTCCTCAAGTTTGGCAATGATTTGTGCGCCTGCGCTCTCATTGTGCGAGTGACGTTCAAGCAACCGGTCTCTGCCTTGCTGGGTTTCACGGGTCAGTTGTTCACGCCGTGCCTGGGTTTCAGCGAGGAGCGGCTCACGCGGTTGATCAGCGCACATCGCTGCCGCCAGCGCCGTCTCAAACTCGCTGTACAGTTGATGGCCGACCGAGCAGGTGGTGGAGAACGCATCCAACCCTGCATGGAGCCAGTCGAAGAGCACATGCTGTGCGGTGCTTTTCAGGTAAGGAACGTGAATGTGGATCTCGCTACCCTGTCCTATCCTGTCGAGTCTCCCAATGCGTTGTTCAAGCAGATCGGGGTGCGCCGGCAAATCAAAACAAATCAGATGCTTGGCGAACTGAAAATTCCGGCCCTCACTACCGATTTCCGAGCATATCAATGCCTGCGCGCCGCCAATTTCTTCTGCGAAGTAGGCGGCAGCTCGATCCCGCTCTACGAGGCTCAGGGCTTCGTGGAAGGCCGCGCAGCGTATCCCGGCTTTGAGGTGCAGATGATGTTCCAGCGATAACGCAGTCTCCCGTCGGGAACAGATGACCAGCGCTTTTTCGGGTCGCAATGATTTTAGTTTCTGCTCAAGCCATGACACTCTGGGATCTTCTTGTAGCCATTCGACGTCGGGTGTGGCCGCTTCCGGGTGCAGATTGGCCGTCAAGCTTTCATAAAGTGCTGGCTGTTCAAGGGGATAGTCGTGCAGAAGCCGCGTGGGGAAACCCGTAATGCTGCGGCGGGAATTTCGATATAGCACGCGACCTGTTCCATAACGATCGAGCATTTGTTGGATTTGCGTTTCTGGATCGGTGTGGTCGTCGATTCCGCTGGGAAGCGTGGGTTTCAACCCGGCCTCGATCTGTTCGATGATGTGATTCCAGTGGGCGAACTGCGCTTGTTCAGCTTGAAACTGTTCAAAATCCGGGAAACGGTTCGGATCGATGAGTTGCAGTCGCTCAAAGTGGCTTTCCAGTCCGGCCTGCTCCGGAGTCGCCGTAAGTAGCAGTAGCCCACGTGATTTCTCGGCCAGTGAATGTATCAACTCACCCATTTCCGATCTGGGTTCGCTGAGCCCGCTCAAGTGGTGCGCCTCGTCCACGACCACCATGTCCCATGGCAAGTTGGCGACGACCTTTCTCAATGCTTCATCCCCGGCGAACAGATCAACGGGGGCGATGACCAACGCGTGATCGGCAAATTCCTCTGCGGGGTCGGCATCCTCTAGGCGAGTTCGGTTAAGCAAGGAAAACGCCATATGAAATCGGCGCTGCATTTCGATAAGCCACTGATGTGTCAGTGTCTCGGGTGTCAAGATCAACGCCCGTTCCACGCGTTGCCGCAAGATCTGTTGGCTGAGGATTAGACCCGCTTCGATGGTCTTGCCCAATCCCACCTCATCCGCCAGCAGCACCCTTGGTGCTGATCGGGACCCGACGTTCGAGGCAACATAGAGCTGGTGAGATAGCAGGGCGGTGCGTGGGCCGAGTAAGCCGCCCAATCCAAAACCCTCGCTCGCAGCGCGGTGCGCGAGCGTTATCTGCCGCAGATCAAAGTCGCTGGTTTTGCTCAGCTGGTTATTGAGGAGGCGTTCAGCGGGAGTATTGAGCTCGATGTGGGCGTCGAGTTCGGTTTCGCGAATATCATGAAGTTCGCCGGCCGCATCCTCGCTTTGATAAGTCAAAACGCCTGACTGCTCGCTGACGGTTATCACCGTGCACTCCAGACCATCAAGTCGTGTAAGCCTGTCGCCTGATTTGAGCATCAAGCGGGTGAGAGGGGCGCGATGGGTTGCGTATACCCGCTCTTCTTCTACGGCAGGGAAATGTAGCGTGACGCGTCGCTCGTCGGCTTGGGTAACGATCCCTAAACCGAGCGAGCTATCAGCATGGCTCACCCAGCGCTGACCGGGGAAAAATATATGATTCATAGCTTAAAAAAAGAGTTGAAGGCTGGTTTGGCGCGCGAGTTGCAAAAACTGTTCGGTTTCCAGCGACTTGATCGAGGCAATTTTCTCTGCGATCAGGGGCAGATATTTCGGGGCGTTCGGCCGGCCCCTGAAGGGGACAGGGGTAAGATAAGGCGCGTCAGTCTCAAGCACGATTCGGTCGGGTGGTGTGGCGGCAACCGCTGCGCGGACATTGTCAGCATTGCGAAATGTAGTAATGCCATTGAAGCCAAGCACGAATCCCTCTGCTAAACAAAATTCGGCTAGCTCGAGAGAGCTTGTAAAGCTATGAATAACACCTTTTCTTGGCAAGGCGCGGGAATGGTTTGCCAGGATGGCTCGGGTGTCCGCGTCTGCATCCCTCGTGTGAATGACGACCGGAAGGTTTTGTTCAGCTGCTATCGCCAGTTGCGCGTCGAAGGCGGCAGCCTGAGCCCGGTGATCCGAGTGTGAGTAGTGATAATCGAGTCCTATTTCTCCTACTGCGACAGTACGCTCGTCCTGGCAGCCTTGTCTGACCCGCTCTCCGACATCGGTGTGCCAGTCTTTAGCCTCGTGGGGATGGATGCCCTGTGTGCACCAGACGGTTTCGTGGGCCGCCGCGATCTCGCGGACCGTATCGAGATTGCTCGTGGAAACCGAGATCGTCACGACGCGTTCAATGCCATTCGCTTTTGCGGCATCGAGCGTCTCCTGTAAGCTCTCCTCGTCGAGGTAGTCCAGATGGCAGTGCGTTTCGACAATGGGCGTGTCGAAGTGCGGGATGACTTTAGTGGGGCTCTGATTCATGGGGCTACAGCTTCACGGGGGCGCGAAGTATCGCACAATTCGGCATGCGGTCGTCAGCGGCTGTTATCCCCGATGGACAATACGAAAGCGCATCGACTGCACCGTTTCGATAATTTCCTGCCACAACCACTGGTGAACCGATGAGTGTTCAGTTCGCTTGTGTGCAACGAGCGAGTACTGCACATTGAATGTCATCTCAATGGGCAAGGTTAGCGCGACGATATCCCTCGTCGCGCCCTCATTGCGCGCAAGATAAGCGGGACAGATCAGAAGGTAATCTGTCTCGCGAAGAATCTCAAAAGCGGTCAACAGGTGCGAGGTCTCCAGAATGCCTCGATCGCTCTCGAACAGTCCCCGCGCCATCATCTGCCCGCCGATTAACTCCTCTCTGTCTGCCACATACAGGGCTATCTGAGGGTACTGTCGGATCAGGGCGCCCGTGAGCGTTTGCTCGACAAGGGGATGTTCCTGTCTTACGAAAATCGCTAGCGGAGAGGAGGCGAGTGGTGAGACCGCATATTCATCGGAATACTCCTCACGTTGGATCTGAATCGCGAAATCGAGCTCGCCGTTGGCAAGTTTGTCCAGTTGTCTTTCAGCGCGAGTGATCGTGCGTAAGCGCAAGCGGGGGGCACTCGACTGCAGTCTGGCGAGCAGAGGCGGCAACAGTGTAAAGCCAACATATTCCGAGATCGCAAGAGTGATCTCGCCTCGATATGCAGCGGGCGAGAAGTCGCCCGCGTCGAGCAAGCCGTCGATCTGCCCCAGGATAGTCTTGAGTTCTGCGACCAACCCCAGCGCTCTGGGTGTGGGTTGAATGCCGCGCTTGCTTCTGACAAAGAGTGGATCGTCGAAGGTTTCACGCAGTCGCCCGAGGGTCTTGGACATCGCGGGTTGGGTAATGGACAGCCGGTCGGCCGCTCGCGAAACACTCCCTTCCTCCAATAAAATATGCAGGGACACCAGTAGGTTGAGATCAATTTTTGCAAGCCTTTGGAGATTCACGATGTTGCCTTATAACAGTGGGGACTGTATCTAATCACGAAAATACATTAGAGGTAATGATATATCTACTGCAATATGCCGACCGGTTCTGAAATACACAGGATCGCCCTCTCCCTTTGGGGCGAATTCCTGCCAGAGTCCGAAACAGCCTCTGCCCGCCCCACGGGGCGGGCCTTTTTTAGGCTATATTCCTCTCTCTTACTTTGCCATGGGCCCCATACCAGTGAAGCTTCTGGTGATTCTGTTTTGTTACCTTGCGGCGCCGGCGTTCGCTGATACACCCAAGCCCTTTGGGCTGGAGGTGCGATACGCCGAGGATCACCCCGTCAATGGGCAGCACTCACAGCAACAGAAGGAGATCCTGCCCGGCGACCTCGATCGTGCCGAGTTTTCCTTGTTAAACATGGAGAGAGAGCTGGGGCCCTATCATCCGGATCTCGCCTCACCCACGCTCGAAGTTGCCGCGCTGGCTGTTCAAGCGGAGGAATTTGAGTTGGCTGCCCGGCTGTATGATAAAGCCCTGCACAATGCGCGGGTTAACAACGGGTTGTATGGCGATCAGCAGCTTCCGATTTTACGAGGCTTGCTGAATCTCTATTTACTGTCAGGCGATAGAGAGGGGTTTGAGGAGAGGGCGGCGTATCAATTGCGATTGTTGGGGTCGGGATTGCCGCCATTTGAAGAAGCTGAATTGGAGGCCGCCGCGCAATTGTTCGACATCAGCTTGGATGCCCTGATGGACGTGCCATGGGAGGGTCGGGGAAATGAGATACTGGCCTTCCATGATCGCTTCGATTCGATGACCGATGCGGTATGTGCTGACCCCGAAGTGAGGGAAGCGTGGTGTGCTCCGCTCTCATTCCGTCTGGGTCAGTTTTATTATGTGCTGGAATACAAGTTAGACGTATTTGTCGATGATTCCAGATTTGAGCCGCGGTACACCGATCCAGAGTGGCAGTCCATGGGCAGGGAGCCTCGCCTCGAGGCGCTTCAACGGCGCCTGTTTCGTCAAGGCGAGCAGAATTTTTCGCGTCTCGTAGAAGCCACGCCAAGCGACCATGACGCGTTGTCCGCGCTAGCAGATTGGCATTGGTTCTACAAAAAACGGTCCAGAGCACTCGAACTTTACCAGAACGCTTGCAGACTTCAGCCGGATCGATTTTCCCTTCCGGGGCCATTACCCGAGTATCCGGCCATAAGGCGGTTGATTGCCTTTGAGCCTGATTCACAATCGGGGCTTGTCACGCTTTCCGTAAACGACCGCGGGCAGACGCGAGATGTGCGGTGGGTTGAGGAGTCTCAGGAGCGGCCTGGCAGGCTAAGGCGCGTCATGCGTAACACCGTGTTCCGACCGGCTTTGAACAACTGTCAGCAGGCAATGGAAGCCGAGGACATTGAGCTGGAGTTGGTGTTTCTAGACTAGCTAATCGTTATGAATTACCAGTAGCGCTCCAGTGGCCTTCACGGTGCCTGTCAAACGCCAGTCCAGAAGTTCGCCGCCATGTCTTTTGATGGCCCGCGCGGCCATTTCATGGAAGGTAGGGCGTTCAGGATCGCCTATTACAATGGTTCCCACTCCCGCATCAATTGCCCGGTCGATCATTCTGTTAACGGGTTTCACCAACTCGTCCCAAAAACAGATATCGCCGCCAACCAGTACATCGACCTTTTCTAGGTCCTTTTTGCGAACCTTCTCGAAGCGTTGAACCCAAGGCTGCGTTGCCACGCCATTGAGTTCCGCTACCGCTTCCAGATACGGAAACACGGCGGGGTCAGCGTCCATGGAGATCACTTTCGAGCCCCACTGCTTGGCGCACCAGATGCCTGTCACTCCCCAGCCGCAGCCTGCGTCGAGAACCCGTTTCGTTCGCCCCGGCGGATTTTTCTTTAAGTAGTCGATGATGAGGCAGCTTGACTTCCACAACTTGGTGCCGTGGATACTGGGCTCATGCCCCGCGCGCTTTACTGCTCGAATACTGGGATGACTTGCATAGGGCATCGCGACACCGCGGAAGCGGCGTAATTTCTGCGCCGCTGCTGACGACCTTTTCTTCTTGGATTTCTCGGATGCGCTCGATTTTGCGGGTGCCATGTCTCTGCTCGCGTCTAGGTGGAGCGCGAGCTTAGCAAACCTGCGTTGGGGTGTGTATCAGCGTTTTGTTACTTCTTCCGCCTGCAAGCCCTTCGGGCCCTCGACCAGGGAGAACTCCACTTCCTCGCCTTCATTCAGGCTTCGGTACCCGTCCCCCTGTATGGCGCGAAAGTGCACAAAAATATCGTCCGGCCGGTCGGCCATGGTGATGAAACCAAACCCCTTGGCATTGTTGAACCACTTAACGGTTCCTACGTGGCGGTCTGACATGACTGATTGCACCGCTTTAGAGTTATTATCAGGTACAGGTGTATCAGGGCTTTAGGCGGAACGCAACTCCTCAATCTGGCTTCGTTGCTGTTTTAGCGTAGCGAGGGAGAGCGAGGCCTGTTGTAGTTTGTCTCTTTCAGCGCTGACCACTTCCGCGGGCGCCTTTTCGGTAAACGCCTGATTACTTAACTTTTTATCGAGCCGATCCATCTCGGAAGTGATTTTGCCGATTTCCTTGTCCAGTCTTGCCAGCTCGGAATCGATGTCTACCACGCCCGCCATCGGAACCCTAATTTCCAGTTCCCCATATAACGCCATCAGGCTTGGCGGCGGCGCCTCTGTCGCACTAAGCACGTTGATGCGTGCCACTTTTGCGAGCTTGGAGAGAAAGGCGGCATTGGTTTCAAGTCGCGCCCGATCTTGCTCGGTTGTGTTCGCAAGATATACCTCAAGCTCCGTCGCCGGCGGGATATTTGCTTCTGATCGGATCGTTCTGATCGCTATGATCACACCCTTCAGCCATTCGATCTCGGCCTCAGCGGCGGGGTCGATGTGACCAGAGTCCCGTGTTGGCCAGGGGGCGAGCATAATGCTGTCTGCTGGCTGCCCGGTGAGTGGGCTGACGCTCTGCCAGATCTCCTCGGTTAGAAACGGCATAAACGGGTGCATCATTCGGAGCACTTGTTCCAGTACTTCCAGCAGTGTTTTACGGGTTCCATTTGCTTCCGCGGCGTCAAGGCTTTTGTCCCACAGCACGGGCTTTGATAATTCCAGGTACCAATCACAGAATTCATTCCACATGAAGTCATAGAGCGCCTGTGATGCGAGATCAAATCGGTAGCTGCCGATAGCGTGGTCCACGGCTTCTAGCGTTGCCTCCAGCCTGCTTCGGATCCAGCGGTCCGCCAGTGACAGTTTGTGTGTCGCATCTTTAAGGTCATGCCCCTCGGTATGGCTCAGCACGTATCGGGCAGCATTCCAAATTTTGTTGCAAAAATTTCGATAGCCCTCCATGCGCCCCAGATCGAACTTGATATCTCTCCCGGTCGAGGCGAGCGAATAAAAAGTGTATCGAAGGGCATCGGTACCGTACCCCGGGATGCCATCGGGAAACTGCTTGCGCGTCGCTTTTTCAATTTTGGCTGCCAACTGCGGCTGCATCATATTGGCAGTGCGTTTGTCGATAAGTGCTTCAAGTGAAATCCCGTCAATCAGATCGATAGGATCGAGAACATTCCCCTTCGATTTTGACATTTTCTGGCCTTCGCCATCGCGCACGAGTCCGTGCACGTATACGGTATGGAAAGGCACCTCTTCCATGAAATGGAGGGACATCATGATCATTCTGGCCACCCAGAAGAAAATGATATCGAAACCGGTGACGAGCACTGAGGCAGGATGAAACGTCTTCAGATCGTGATTGTCGTCTGGCCATCCCAACGTAGAGAATGTCCAGAGCGCCGATGAAAACCAAGTGTCGAGTACATCTTCATCCTGGGTCAAAGTGACGTCGAGCCCAAGATTATGGGCGGCTCTGACGTCTTCTTCGCTTTCAGCTACATAGACATTACCGTCTTGGTCGTACCAAGCCGGAATGCGATGGCCCCACCATAGCTGCCGGCTGATGCACCAATCCTGAATATCGCGCATCCAGGCGAAGTAGGTGTTCTCCCATTGCTTGGGTACGAACTGAATGTCGCCATCCTCTACCGCCTTGATCGCGGGTTCAGCCAGCTTTTTTGCATCGACATACCATTGGGGTGTAAGCCAGGGCTCGATGACCGAGCCGGATCGATCTCCTCGTGGCACTTTGAGGGTGTGCGGTTCAATTTTCTCGACCAAGCCATTTGCATCAAGCTCTGCTATGACCGCTTCGCGGGCGGTGAACCGGTCCATTCCGCGGAATCGCTCGGGCGCCGCTTCGTTGATGGCCGCGTTAGCTGTCAAAATGTTGATTTTGGGGAGTCCGTGACGCTCGCCCATGGCGTAATCGTTGAAGTCGTGTGCCGGGGTGATCTTCACACAGCCCGAGCCAAAATCAGGATCAACGTATTCATCGGCAATGATAGGAATGACGCGATCCGTAAGTGGGAGGTCGATCGTCTGTCCAATCAAGCTCTGGTAGCGCGGGTCGTCGGGGTGAACGGCAACCGCCGTATCGCCCAGCATGGTTTCAGGTCGAGTCGTGGCCACCACTACGTGCCCTGCACCGTTGGTGAGCGGATATCGCAGATGCCAGAGGAATCCCTGCTCTTCTTCCTGCACCACTTCGAGATCCGATATGGCGGTATGAAATTGGGGGTCCCAGTTAACGAGTCGTGATCCCCGGTAGATAAGTCCTTTTTCGAACAGAGCGATAAACACTTGTTGTACTGCTCGAGATAAGCCAGGGTCCATGGTGAAGCGCTCGCGCGCCCAATCTGGTGATGTGCCGAGTCTTCTGAGCTGCTGAGTGATCGCTCCGCCAGACTGCTCTTTCCAATCCCACACCCGATCTATAAAAGCGTCACGACCAAGCGTCTCGCGGGACGTGCCCTCGGTTTCCAGTTGGCGCTCCACAACCATTTGCGTGGCGATACCGGCGTGGTCGGTACCCACTTGCCAAAGGGTGTTGTCACCGCGCATGCGATGGTATCGGATCAGGGCATCCATAATGGCCTGCTGAAAGCCATGCCCCATATGCAGTGTGCCAGTCACGTTGGGGGGAGGGATCGGAATGCAATAGGCGGGTCCCGTTCCTGAAGGGGCAAAGTACCCTGATGATTCCCACTTTTTATACCAGCGCGCTTCGATGTCTGCGGGCGAAAAATTTTTGTCCATGGTCACGTGCTGTCAGCCTTTATCTGTGCAGCGAGAGTTATAGATCGTACTTGGCCAGCGGGTAGCCCCGATCGCGATAATACCGCCACGCCAGCCTCGAAGCGCTCAATGCGGCTTCATCGGGTGAGACAATCTCCGCAAGACGTTGGAAGCGGGCGAAAAAGTCCGGCACGCTAGCCGTGGTGTTGATGAGTACATCACTTTCCTCAATTGGAGGCTCGCTCCACCCAATGGTAACGCGCTCCGTCGTGCTCGAACCTAGCAAGGCGTGCGGGATAAAGCTCTCCGGCCGAAAAGTCCATAGTGCTTCATCGAGCTCATGTCCTTGTTGTTCATCACCCACATGCACGAATACGCGATGTCCCCGGGAAAGCGCTTTCTCCGTGAGGCGAGCAACGGCACCATTGATGGTGAGATTCCCGCTCTGGGGCAGGACATAAAAATCAACTTGCGTCATAGCGCCCCAGCACGCTCTCTTAAATAGTTGACCAGCAGTGGGACGGGACGCCCGGTGGCGCCTTTGGGCGCGCTCCTAAAGGCCGTTCCCGCAATATCAAGATGCGCCCACTTATAATCTTCTGCAAATTGAGCGAGAAAACACGCCGCAGTGATGCTGCCCGCGCCGCCAGTACCAATATTGGCGAGGTCGGCAAAGGGGCTCTCTAACTGGCGATGGTATTCCTCCCAAATTGGGAAGCGCCAGCCTCGATCATAAGTTCGGTCTCCTGCCGCCAACAAACTCTCAGCCAGCTCGTCGTCATTGGAAAATATGCCGGTAGCTTCCTGCCCAAGGGAGATGATGATGGCGCCTGTGAGGGTGGCTATGTCGACGACTTCTACTGGAGAGAAGCGCGATACGTAAGTAAGCGCATCGCAGAGAACTAGACGTCCCTCAGCATCTGTATTGAGGATTTCAATGGTCTTGCCAGAGAGGCTGGTCACCACATCGCCCGGCTTGGTCGCGCGTCCGCTCGGCATATTCTCCGCCGCCGCAATCACTCCGACGACGTTGATAGGAAGTTTCATTGTGGCGACCGCGTGGATCACACCAAAAACCGATCCGGCTCCACCCATGTCAAACTTCATCTCATCCATTTTTGGGCCTGGCTTTAAGCTTATTCCGCCGGTATCAAAAGTAATGCCTTTACCCACTAGGCAGTAGGGTCGGGATTTGGCGGAAGCACCCTGATACCTCAGCGTAATAAGTTGTGATGGTTGCTCCGAGCCGTTTCCCACTGACAGCAATGAATGCATGCCCAGTTCCGTCATTTTGCGTTCGTCGAGGACGGATGCCGAGATGCTGGAGTGCTTGCGCGCCATCTTGCGCGCCTCGCTAGCCAGATAGCGAGGCGTACAAATATTCCCGGGCAAATTGACCAGTTCTCTTGTTAGGTTGGCACCTTCGCCGGTTGCCCGGCCCATCAGCAGAGCGCGTTTAGCGGATGCAAGGGAACACAGCGTGCCCGGGGAGACCGCGACACGCTTGAGGGTCCTCGAGGGCTTTTTCCGATGGTTCAAGGTGTGACTGTACTGATAATGGGCGAGCATCAGCTGCAAACTGAGTTGCTCTAGCAGGCCCTCCGCGGCCTTGGATTTTTGTGTCATACCATTCGCCCACACCACCGCGTCCTTCGCGGTACTGGTGACCAAAGCCTTCGCCAGCGTCTCTGCGAGTTTTTTGTCCGTGGCAATGGTCCGCTGCTCACTGTTTCCTGCGCCTATGAGCAGTACCCTCTGAATCGCAGCGGTGCCCGGTAACCAGCAGTGCGAGCCCACATTGGCCGCGAAATCACCGTTGCTCATGGTTCGCGAGAGTAAGTTGTTGAGCAATTTGTCCAGCGCCTTGATTGGTGCAGGCATCGTCTTCCGATCCGGGACGAGCACGACCAGAGCCGCGGTTCTGATCTGATTGAGGCTGCTTACATTGCGAGCGGTGATGGTCAGGTTGGTCATGACGAATCCTAGTAAGAAGGGAAAGGACGATTAAAACGGGCGCTAGTGTATGATGCTGGCGCACAATACGGAACAACTCACTCTAGAGCGTTTCTAATCAAATAGCTTATGCGCATCCTTACTTACCTCACGCGAGATATTCTGCTGCATGCGTTGGCGGTCAGTTTTGTTCTGTTTCTGGTGGTGTTCGCAGGGAGGTTTATCCGTTACCTCGCCGAGGCTGCGGTCGGATCCCTGACCGGGGACGTGTTACTGCCAATTATGCTATTCAAACTTCCCGGCTTCTTCGAGATGATCCTTCCGCTTGGATTATTCATTGGCATTTTGCTGAGTCTGGGGCGGTTGTACGCGGAAAGCGAAATGGTAGTGCTTCGCGCATGCGGGGTGGGGCCGGGCAGGTTGGCTCTGTATGTCATGGTTCCAGCGGTGGTGGTGATGGTAGTGGTGGCAACCCTGTCGCTTTACGTCGCGCCAGAAGGTTCCGCAAGAGCGCAGGTGTTGATCGACAATCCGCGTTCTGCAGAAGGACTTCATATGCTGAATGAAGGCCGATTTAGAAAGCAGCGAGGCGGTCATTATGTGACCTATGCCGAGCGCATCGACGACAGCGGTCTCATGCACAATATTTTCGTGTTTGAGCGTCAGCCCAGCTCGGGCGATCGGCTGTACACAGCCACCTTCGCCCGGGAGGGCGAGATCATCTTCGACGCTGACGCCGGTCGCAGATACCTCGAGTTGCGAAGTGGTAGTCGTTATCGGGGATCGCCCGGTCGAAAAGAATTGGAAGAGGTTGTCTTTGAGCGCTATGGCGAACTGATCCCCGAAGCCGAGAACAGTTTGCGTCGCTCCGGCAAGGTCGACTCCATCCCAACAGCCACGCTATGGCAAAGCAGTGAGCCGAAATTGCAAGGTGCATTGTGGTGGCGGCTGTCCTTGCCGCTTATGGTGCCTGCCTTGGCCGTCATCGCGCTTGCGCTCAGCCGCACAGACGCAAGACGCGGACGTTACGCGAAGGTGGGGCCCGCAATGGTGGTGTTGTTGATCTACTTTCTGGGGCTGACTCAGGGGCGTGGTTTGATAGAGGCGGGGCAGGGGCCCACGGTGATGGTAACCATTCATGCCGCGTTTGCGGTAATCGCGCTCGTGCTTTTGCAGTGGGAGCGGATCAGCAAGCGTTTTGGGGTTGTCCGTGTCAAAACTTGAACGCTACGTTGGCAAGGCTGTGTTAATGGCAACCTTCGGAGTGTTGATCCTGCTCTCAGGGCTTGACGCTTTGACGGCAATCATCGACGAGGCTAATGACATCGACGAGAGCTATCGTTTTGGGGATATTCTTGTATATGTCGGTTATACCCTGCCTCGACGCGTTCACGAATTTGTTCCGTTCGCCGCGCTGATCGGTGCGTTGATAGGTCTCGGCAAGCTGGCTGCGGCCAGTGAGTTGGTTGTGATGAGATCCGCCGGCGTGTCCATGGCGCGAATGGCAGGGATGGTACTCAAGCCCGCCCTGCTGATAGCGCTTTTTGGTACGGCTATCGGTGAGTTGATTGCGCCCCATACAGAACAGCTCGCGATGAGCTATCGGGCTCTGGCTCAGCGGTCGGAGTCTGCGGTTGCGGGCCGCTTCGGGGCCTGGAATCGTGATGGAAATACGTTTGTGCACGTGGATGCTGTTCAGCGCGGAGGGGTTGCCTACGGGATTACGCTTTTGAGCTTTGATGATGAGCGTCGGTTGCGCAGTGCCTTGACGGCTAATCGGGGCACTCATGCGGGTGATCATTGGATGCTTGAACAGGTGAGACAAACGAGATTGGAGGAGAATGCTACAGGCGTGCAGGAAGCCACACTATGGCGCTGGGATACGGCCATTACCCCGCAGCTACTCACTCTGGATGTGGTAGCGCCCGAAACGCTGCCACTGATCCAGCTCTGGCCGTATGCGCAGTATTTGAAAGAGCAGGGGATGGTATTTGCCGATATCGAGTTGGCCTTTTGGCGCAAACTACTGCAGCCGCTGGCGACAATGGGTTTGGTGCTGGTCGCTATGAGTTTTATCTTCGGGCCCCTGCGCGAGGGGACCATGGGCGCCAGAATTTTCGTGGGAGTGATCGTGGGTGTGGTGTTTCGGATTAGTCAGGATTTCTTTGGCCCGGCAAGCCTGATTTTTGGTTACGAGCCGTTGCTGGCGGCGTTGGCGCCTATTGCGGTCTGCTGGCTTGGCGGTGTCTGGTTTCTGTGGCGTAAGACCTGAGCCGCTACTCAGGCTTAGGTACCAGTTCAAGGTGCGTAGCGGAGAGACTATCGTGCCAATATTTGTTACCCGGTGGCACCAGTTTCCAGAAGAAGCCAAGACCAAGCGCGGCGAGGGACACGACAGCGCCCAGCAGGCGGATAATCACCTGTTTCCAGGTGACACGACTGCCTGAGTCACTTGTCAGCTTGATGCGCCATGCCTGCATGCCGAGCGTCTGGCCACCTCGGCGCCAAAATGCGCCAAAGAAACAGATGAGTATCGCGGCCCAGCCCGTCCACACGACGCCAGAGGGTACGGACTGCTCATATATGCTGTCGACTGGACCCCAAATAGATACCCATAGGGCGGACATCGCCATAAACAGTGGGATAATGAGCAAACTGTCGTAGAGCATAGCGAGTGCGTGCCGCCATATGGGGGCGGGAGGACTGCCCGCATCGGGATTGGAGGTTGCAGTCATAAGTATTCCGTTAGGCACATGCCGCGCGTAATCCTGCGTAAAATAGCATGACCCCGAAGCAGATCACGATCATGAAAGTAAGCGAAGAGATGTCTAGTGCTTTGATGGCGGAGTTCGCGCCATCTTTTTTGCAAGTAGAGAATGAGAGCCACAGGCACAATGTGCCGCCGAATTCCGAAACCCATTTCAAAGTGACTTTGGTCAGCGAGTCGTTCGCAGGTCAGAGAAGCGTGAAAAGACATCAGGCGGTTTATCGGGTTCTTGCCGACTGGTTAGCTGGCCCCGTTCATGCGCTTGCCCTGCACACTTACACCGCAATCGAATGGGAGTCTCGCGAGGGCGCTCCGGATTCGCCCGATTGCAGGGGAGGCACTGGGTTGTGACAAGTGAGGCGACGCATCCCGAGCGAGTTGTTGTAGCGCTCTATCGTTTCGTCAAGCTCGAGGATTATCAGGCCTTGCAGCGGCCCTTACTCTCAGCCTGCGAAGAGGCAGGCGTGAAAGGGACATTGCTGCTGGCGCACGAGGGCATCAATGGCACGATTTCCGGTTCCCGACAGGCTGTGAACGCTGTGATTGCTTGGTTGTGTTCAGACCCGCGTTTAACAGACCTTGAGTGGAAGGAGTCTTTTCATCTTGTTGATCCTTTCCATCGCATGAAGGTGAAATTGAAAAAAGAGATCGTGACCATGGGGATCGAAGACATCGATCCGACCGTTTGCGTGGGTCGCTATGCCACGCCGCAGGAGTGGAACGCGCTGATAGATGATCCGGAGTGTCTGGTAGTGGATACTCGCAACGACTACGAGGTCGCCATCGGCACCTTCAAGGGTGCGGTCAATCCCGCCACTCAGAGTTTTCGCGACTTTCCTCAGTGGGTTAAAGATAATCTGAAGCCCCAGCAGCATAAAAAGATAGCCATGTTCTGTACTGGCGGCATCCGTTGCGAAAAATCGACTTCTTTCCTTCTGTCCGAGGGGTTTGAGGAGGTGTGGCATCTGAAGGGGGGCATTCTCAAGTACTTGGAAGAAGTGCCTGAAAGCGAATCACGCTGGCAGGGGGAGTGTTTCGTGTTCGATTCCAGAGTGGCGGTAAACCATCAGCTGGACAAGGGAAGCTTTGATCAATGTTACGCCTGCCGCCATCCGATTACTGATGAAGACA